>Ga0209712_10000158_pt1 | contig 59488 bp, 69 predicted proteins | sample ArcOceMetagenome_FD_187443 | JGI IMG/M metagenome (GOLD analysis project Ga0209712, IMG submission 187443) | Marine eukaryotic phytoplankton communities from Arctic Ocean - Arctic Ocean - Greenland ARC118M Metagenome (SPAdes) (version 2) | ecosystem: Environmental > Aquatic > Marine > Oceanic...
CATTAAACTCTATAGGGAATGTTGGTATATTCTCTTGGTTAATATAAAATAATCCTAAATTTGGTCTTGCTATATCAGTTGAATCATCAACCATAGCTCCAAAGTTTAGAGGATTATTTGTATATCCTCCAAATCCATTAAAGTCTACAGCCTCAACATTGGAACGATTACTTGTAAAAAATATATTACCTGCTCCAACCTCAATAGAACCTATAGCAACAACATGAGCTGTAGCTTCAGGAGTTAAGGATGCAATACATTTTAAATTGTAATAATCATATTCTATACCGCCTACATTAATCGTAGTAGCTAATTTACTTATTCCTGCAAATTGCCCTTCAGCACCTTTTTCCAGAACAGTAGCTCCTGTAACTCCACTCATTATTTCTTCGTATGTATATATCTGCCTTTGACTATTTGTTACTTGTGAGCCTCTTTCAGTTAAGTCTACTGACGGATTAAATCCTACAAACTGTTCATTGCTTGGTGTTGCCATTATTATTATTTTATCTTATTATTTATTATCGTAAGGAAACATTCTGTTTAAACTATCTCTTCGTGCTCCACATCCACAGGGTTTTCCTGTTGCCTTGCTTACAGTATCAACTACTTTTTTAATTCCTGTTGCGGTTGTTACTCTTTCTATTGTATCTCCTAGCCCTCTAGATTTAAGTTTTACTGGTGTTGACTTCATTTATTTACAGTTACATTTTTTACTATCACCCGTACACTTAGTACATGGTTCGTAATTTTTAAACATCAATTTATACATTAATGAGTTCCATTCTTTTTTTAAAAAAAGTAAAAATCTTTTTCTCATTATTTATTTTTTAATTATAGACGAAAGGTGAGAACCTACTTTTTCTTTAGCGATACACTGATGCTCATAGCTCATGCTGTGGTCTCCGCCATAAGAATGACCATAGTCTTTCTTAGACATTGCTTTTGATTCATTTCGTCTAGACTTCATGGACTGAGTCTTCTTTCCATTTTTTGCAGCCATCGACTCATCGAGTCTTGAGTTGTATCCTTGTTTCATAATCTATTTTTTTTTATTTTTTAATATTTTCTTTACGCTTCCGTCATTAAAGGTAATTGAATCTCTACTTGTTCCATGGCCATAATGCATAGTCCCTGTAATTTGTGAAGCTGCTGTTTTTTTTTGGTGCGCTGCGGTTTCTGAAGCCATGTGCTTTTTGAGTAGCCCTTGAGCTTCAATACACCTTGCTTTTTTAACTGGGTCTTTAATAGAATTACACGACATAAGTTTATTTTTACTTTACAAAGATACTAATTTATTTTTTAGATTTTTCGCCAACACACTTCCATCTCTTACGAGATAAATTGTTTGGAGTGTTAGGGTCGTTTTGTTTTTTCTTACTTAATCTTGTTTTAATCCCATAGCTTCTTGCGCAGTAAGAATCACCCTTAGATGTACCAGGCCTTACCCTGGGGCCACCACTCCTGGCACTACCTGCCTGGCCATAGCTAACCTTCTTACCTGTTGAGGTAATTTTAACTTTTGCTTTTCCAGCTCTTGGTTTAGCCACAACTACCTAGTGTATCCTTCTTTGCCATTTATAATATTTGTTCAAATATTAAATACGCTTCCATCTCTGCATCATCGGATGCAATATCGCCACCATTAGTTTGCCCACTTATATTAATAATATCTCCTGCTAAAAAAATTGTTGGAGCACCAAGGTATGTTTTATTAGGGAAGGTTCCGTTGTCAGGCTGACCTAATGACAATCCTAAGAGCACTGTTGCTGATGCGCTATAATTTGATGTGTCTGTAGCAGAAGCCTGATTGTTTATCATTGTTCTAACAGATACATCCCATGATGCTCCAGCTGCCGTAATGTTTAAAGGTGTGTCGTGTATCCACTTCATACTAGCAGAGACAAGCTTACAATCAAAAGGCACTTGAAACACAGAGCTGTTTGCCGCTACAGGAGATGCTGATGCTGCAAACTCTAGCGTATCCCCAAATATTCCTGGGTCTCCACCAAATAAATTCTTCCATATACCTACTACAGAGAACAATGCGCCTCTTTCTCTGGAGATTGTTATTAGTCCTGCGTCCTCAGTAATTAATATTCCGTTATCACCTAGCAATGTAATGTCACTAACTGAGCTATCAGAACCTATTAGTTCTATATCAACCTCGTTAGTTCCAACTTCGTTTGCATCTAAGGTATAAAATACACCCACCTTATCTGTAGGTATCTGCATGTTATCTAGGTCTTTGTACCCAACCAGAAAGTCTACATCATCTGGATTTACAGTTGCAATAAACTGTGAAAATTTTTTATTTGCCATCTTTAATTATTTATTTTTATTATATGCATAGCTCTGGTTTCATTCTGCTGTCGCCAATTACTAATTCTTGTTCACAGAAATCATCAGCCTCAGTAATTATAAAGCATATATCTGGAATATTCTCATTACGTTTATCCTGAAATGGTATACCATTTCCGTTTCCTATACCTGTTCCCATTATGCTGTTCTTGTATTTCTTTTTTTATACGCCTTTTTGTGCTCACCTAATCTACCCAATCCTCTTATTACTGGGGGTCCTTTCTTATTATTTTTCTTTGTGTCTGTAACTAGGTTGGTTCTATTTTTTTTTCCTTGAAGCTTAGCAAGTATATTGTTTCTAAAGTTCAACGCATCTAGCGCTTCCTTGTCTATAACATCTTTCGATTTGTCTTTTGGTTCGGTTGGCATAATTTATTATCTTTGTTGCAAAGTTACAAAATTTAATTTATGTCTATTCAAGGTTCTGATTATCTAAAATACTGGAGGGTTATAAGATATTTTATAAAATCCAAATACGGTTTAACACAGGCTGACCTAGATATTCTTCTGTTCCTGTACTCTGAAAAATATTTTTCTAAAGATAGATTCGATGAGTTCGATGAGCTACTGTCGTGGGATATAAATAGATTTGATAAGCTGCTTAGAGACAACTGGATTGAAGTATTTAGGAAGGGGTCTAAAAACAAAAGAGGAATATATCAGCTGTCCTACAAGACTGTAAGAATCATTAGCGGTATATACGATAAGCTAGAAGGGAAAGAAATTCCAACAAGTAGTTCCTTTAACCCTATGTTCGCTAAGAATGTATCATACACCGACAAGGTGTATCGAAATTTTATAATAGAACTTAATAAAGAAATTCGTGAATCAAAAAAATAAGTTTGACATTCAGCCTGTGCTGGATGCTCTCAACATAACTATAGAAGAGCTCGATGAGTTATCAAACACAGGTCCTGTTATTAGAATGAAATCTCATACAGCTTACTGTAAACAATCTGAAGTTCATGGATATGGTATGTTTGCTAAGAAAGATATAGCTAAGGATGAAATAATAGGAATGGCTTCTATGGATAATAAATATAAAACATATCTAGGTAGATACACCAACCACTCTAACTATCCCAATATTTGTTTTTTATATAATGAAACAAATGACTTAGTAGCAAAGGCAACGCAAGCAATAACAAAAGGAGAAGAACTGTTTTTAAATTACTCATTACATATTATATCTCCAGAGAAACTATAGTACCACAACAACAGCAGACTCCTGTATTAGAGTATACTTCTCATCGTGTATAATCATCTTGTGCCCATTACCTTTATCATAATAAATTTCATCCCCAACATTAATACAGCTAACTTCTGAACCAACATTATCCACAACGCCTTTACTGTATCTAAATTTAGACACGTCTTCAGACGATAGTAATAATCCTGAAGATGTTTTAATCTCTTCCTTAACTTCTGTTATTAATAAATTTCTTCCTATTAGTTTCATAATGTTTGATAAATTAAAATTGTTTCTACTGAGCAGTCATCGTTAGGACACGAGTGGTTAGATACTATCCCTTCGTCTTCCATTCCGTAATCTTCATAGCTATGGTCTCCTCCCCATATTAATTCTTTTTCGCACACACTACATTTCATATCTATTTAGTTTCGTATGAGCGCGCCATTGTTACAATAGCGTTAGTTGAAAGAATAGTTACAGCAACAGACACAGCGTTTTCAAGTGCGGTCCTGGTTACCTTGAGGGGGTCTATAACTCCCATGTCTATTAGGTTTCCATGCTTACAATTCTTTAAGTCATAACCCTCACCAGTAAGTGGTGGCTTCGGATATATAGAATCAAAATCTTTCCCTGAGTTCTCAATGATTTGTCTAGCTGGTGCCTGAAGTGCATACTTCATTATACTGGCAGCAATCTTTTCTTCAGCTGTCGGTGAACATGGTTCGCAGATTTCATATCCTAATCCATATAAAGTCATCCCACCTCCAGGAAGTATTCCCTCTTCCAAGGCAGAACGTACTGCACATACAGCATCATCTACCCTGTCGAACAACTCCTTCTGTTCAAGGTCTGTGTTACCACCAACATATATCACACCTATACCTCCAGTTAGCGAAGCTATACGTGACATGATAAAATCTTTTTCAAGTTTTGTTTTTGCAATATCACATGAGGCCTTTAGTTGTTTAACTCTTTTATCTATATCCTCATGCTTATCAGAATCATCCTTCAGGATAACTGTTGAGCCACGACCAACTATCACCTTGGCAGCATGACCCAAATCCTCAGCGGTTATAATGCTAAGGTCATCCCCAGTTTTTTCTGAAAAATATGTAGCGCCCACAGTATAAGCAATGTCCTGCATCAGCTCGTGCTGCTTGTATCCAAAGTTAGGTGGAGCTATATTACATATCTTTAAATTGTTCTTCATCACATTAGCGGCTAATGTGTTTATTACATTCACAGATGTTGGAGCTATGATAAGAAGCTTCTGGTTCTTCTGAATGATTGGCTTAAGTATATTCTCTATCTGAAGTATATTACTTATCTCCGCATCGGATACCATAATATAAACATCCTCTAGTATACACTCATCTTTCCTTTGGTCATTAATAAACAGCGGTGATGAATATCCTCTGTCAACCTTTATACCTTCCGTAGTTTCATAGTAGGTAGAACTTGTTTGTGATTTCTCTACAGTAACCACACCGTCTTTACCAACCTGCTTATATACATTAGCTATCGTAGTACCAAGGTCCTTGTCATTGTTCGCTGATATAATAGCAACGTCCCTCATCTTCTTCTTTGACAATCTTTTAGATTCATCCTTAAGACCAAGCACTACCTCTTTCGTTAGCTCATTAATATGACGCAGTACCTCTGTCCTGTTTACACCATCACCAATAAGTTCCGTACCCTTCTTAACCAAAGCTTCGGTTAATACTATAGCCGTTGTCGTTCCATCTCCAGCTGAGGTGGCAGTCTTGTCAGCAGCCTCCTTCATCATACGAACCGCTAGGTTCTCGACAGGGTCGATAAGGTTAATAGACCTAGCTACCGTCACGCCATCTTTCGTAACAGTAATGCCTCCGATATGTTCTTCTGATTCTATTAGTACAGTATTACCTTGAGGACCAAGTGTGCTCTTAACTGCGTTTGATAATTTTGTAATTCCCGATATAAGTTTATCCCTACCGTCCTTACCGAAGCGAAGCTCCTTAGGTGAAAATCCTTGATTCATAATTTAAGTGTATTTAATTTAATGCAAATATAGTAAATAATTTTATCACACACAATGTTGAGACTAGGTCTCCCTATATATATATATATAATTATATGTTTATTGCGTTAAAAATTTTTGACGTTTTGGTTTTCTTTTATAACATTCTTAACATTAGTACTGATAATCAAATAGTTAACTAAATAAACTCAACACAAACTCAACACAAACATAACATCGCCTTGACACTATGGCACAAAAAAAAGAGGGCACAACCCCTCCTTCTTCTTAGGCTATGCCTAATCATCAAACACTACGCAATCATAGTTACTTAAATCTCTTCATTCTAGCGCTGGCCATTTCGTTACCCTCCGCTATCATGCTAACTTTATCCGCACGCTTTACTTCCTGTCGCAGTCTTGCAGCTTTACTTATTCCGCTTTCTAATTCAGGAGCATTGTTTATTAATCTCCCGTTTGCAATTGTATAGTCACTGTACATCATATCTGTTTTTTTTGTAAAGATACAAATTTTTTTAGATAGGCATAACCAAAGGGTTCTATAGCACTCTACGTCAGCGAGGCCACAGCGGAAAGTGATTTTTTAAAAGCACCCCCCCTGATGATTTCAGGATTTTATCTCTGGTTTTTTTAGCTTTTTATCTGGAGCCCCTCCCCCATGGCTGCGCTCTAGCGCTGCACGTAAAGAACCCAGCCCGTACAAGCGCGCGCCTCCCTACGTTACACGTAATCCCTACCCCATACCCCCACATATCCCGTATCCTACCCAACAAAGACTCTCAGGTGCATAGAGATGCGCCTTAACCTCTGCGCTATCTGGTGGAGCTTAAACAAAGCATAGGGAACAATATGCCCGTAAGCCTCTGACTCTAAGCAATTTAACTGCGAAAGCACGCACTCTGACACAATTGTTATTTAGAATGAATATAAACAACAAAAATAAGTATCTGAACCTCAGCTAGTTATAAGTTATTTTGCCTTAGGGCTTGTGTAGTACCCTTAAATAGACTATTTTTGAACCAGAGATAAACGCTCCTTGACATTTTGAGATATAACGCACTGATAATCAGACAGTTAGCTACTTTAAGCTACCTATCTCGCTGATAATCAGGTACTTATAGCGACCAGCACATGTGAACTCAAGTGCGCCCTATCCATCTAAGCAAAGCCTATCAACGAATAGGATGCCAAGCTAGAGAGCTGTAACAGGCTTTAGGAATAGGGTGACGTGGGGTGCAGTGTGCGAGCATGGTGATGCCAGCCCGATAACCAAGGGGGGTATCACCGCAAAATAACCAGCATCTGGATGACAGGCTAGTGAGAGCGACACTCATGCTGGGGACTAACTTTTAAATTAAATAACGATGCAATTAACTACAAAACAAATGGAATGTAAAGATGAGTTTAGAATACTAGCTACAATGCTTAATGACGCTGAGGTGAAGATAGATAAGCTTACCGAGGTTGGGACGTACATGGTGAAAGTAAGCACTAAGCATTTCGCCATGACGCTCAGGAAGAACGTAGCTGTATGCCCCCTGAACGTACTACAGCAAGGTGTTCGTACATGGAGCATGAGGCTAACAAACTCAAACGGCAGACAGGTAATGTACGCCTCAAGTATGCACCCATCTGTATCCAGCCACATGGGAGACCTAATCTCAAAGCATGAGGATGCTAATGAGGTTGATTACAGGGCAGATGATTGGTCAGAGCTGGAGGCTTACGCTGGGCTTAAGTAGATTACCACCACAGGGATTGGAACGATAGGGGTGTTCGACTCACCCCCCCTGTACTAACTTAATTAAATTCAATACCTATGGCTTACTTTCCTTTACTTATCCTAGCTCTTGTGATAATCACAGCAGCTTTACTTTTTAAAAACCAAATCAAAAATTTCTTAAAATAAATCACTATGAAAAAAACGCTAAAAAAACTCAACACAATCCTAATCGAATTTGCTAACGGTGCTGCATTTGCACTAAGAAATTAATCACTATGACAAACCTAGAAAAACTAGCTCAGTACTACTACAACGAAGACAATTTATCAACCATCAAATTTGACAAGCACGGCAGACCGTACATCCAGAACAACGGACGTATCATGCTCTCCAGAAGAACAGAGTACAGCTACAGCTTTGCTCACTAAAATCAGGTTAACTGATGATTGCTAATTGCATGAAAGCCCCGTACAGGGGCTATTAACCAAATAACAACTAGAATTATGAGTATCAAATCAAACATTTTAACTGAAATCTCTAAGACATTTCAAACAATCGGCTGGGACACAGCAGAGGCAAAGGGAAAGCTTACCAACGACACGGGCATGATACCAGCAGCATTTGAGAAGGAGATGACCATAGAGTACATGAAGGCTAACAACGTACTGTACACGCTTGAGTCTATTGAAAACGATGTAAAAAAGATAAAAATGCTAATAGAATTACTAAACGATAACAACTAGAGCTATGAAAAGTTTAAACAACATCAAAGAGACGTTTGCTAAAGGAAATCAAAACGGTAAGCTAGAGCTAGGTCGCGTTACTTATTGGTTTAACCTTAATGAATTGAGAATTAATCAAGACCTTGATGGGTTTGCATCTAATAGAGCACCGCTATACTATGATAATGAGGCTAAATTCTATGCGGCTGTAAAGAGAGTATTAAACAAACAAAACTAAACTATGACAATGTACAAAGTAGTAACAATAGACCAATTTGGTCTTAACGTAACACAGGAAGATGGGTTTAAAAACTCATCAGATGCACAGGAAGAGGCTAATGATTGCATCGAAAGATGGGGAGAACAATTTGGTCAGGATTTTTGGGTAGAGCCTTACGAACCAGAGCCATACAAGAAGCCAAGGGGATACAACAATAACGCAGTCGATGGCTGGGAAGACATTTATCAATTAGAAGAGTAACACTACTCACCACTCTAGTGCAGTCAAAATAATGGTGTCCAACCTGACACTCAATCACTTGAGGTACGAAGGAAGTAAGAGTAGTAATCACAGGCGCTGTTGACAGCCTTGAGCAGAGCAATACTGCTGCCTGTATCTAACCAACACGATTAATTATGAAATTAAAATTTAAAGTATGTGACCTAACGGGAGCAGTAGAGTCATCTGGAATTATTGGAGATAACAACTACAATGTAGCACTACATGATGCCTCATTTTTTGGCAGCAACACTTTCATTGATAGGGGGTATAAGTATACTGTTTTCCAAAATGGATTTAAAACCAAGGAGAGTACTAAGTATCACGACCTAAGTGAATTAATGAACAAAGATATATCATTTTATATAAAATTTTAACTATGAAAGCACAAAACAACAGCGATGCTTACCTGAAGCTGCTACTAGACGAAGGTAGGATATCATTTAAAAATTATTTTTTTAGACAGGGCGCAGAGAAGCTGGGCATTAAAACTTATGAATTAATTAACAACAGATAAAACTATGAAAACTAAAATCAAATTGAAAGAAGGATACGGACAGGGCTTTATGCCACTAGGCGCATCATACAAAAACTACACAATGCTGGTAGCAATCGCTAACTACTCTGAAAACGGGGTGTGTTACAATGACGCAATGGAGATGCTGGACGAAGACACCAGCATAGAAAAGTACCACTCCAAAATTAGGCTTCTGGAGGGGCTAGGAGGCTTCATGAGGGCTGTATGCACAGAAGACTTTGCCTTGGCATGGAACAGGGCAGATGGCAGCAACAGAGACGCTCTTCTGGAGGCTTTAAAAAATAATGAGATAGAGCTATAAAGGTTAACTGATGATTGCTAATTGCATGAAAGCCTCCTCTGGAGGCTATTAATCAAATCAAATACTATGAAGACTACAATCAAATTATCAAACAAGATGGAAAGATACCAAGCAAGAAATGGGTATCACGTACAGGTTAATCTAAACTACACCGCTACGGTCAGAAACCTTAGGGAGTTTGTTGAGTACATCAACAGCCCAGAGTCAGACCTTGACCTAGAGTTTTTTGGGAACATACTAAGCTACGACAGTACAGTAGATGATGAGTTTAAGCACGGGCTTAACACAATCATAGCTGAGGTGAAGGGCTTTGCAGTGTTTAACGCACAGTTTAAGCACACTTACATCGAGTGTAAGGAAGAGAAGGAGACCATCAGCATAAAGACCAGCAACGGTAAGCTAATCACCTTCAGCGTGATGTACAATCAGTGCGTAGATGTAAAGTACCACAACGGTCAGGATGATTTCAAAATAATTGGGTTTCATGGGGGGCAGACTCCTGTGCCACACACAGCCGTAACACTACAAACAATCTTATTAAACAACTAGAATTATGGAAAGAACTTTAAAATTTAAGACAGACAAAGCAACAGATTGGTACATCACCAAAGAGTTTGCAGACGACAAACACATGCGTAATTTTATTGCGTATGTGTGCAGAACAAAGAAGGGATACACCCTTGACGAAGTATTTATTAATCAAACAGAGTATAAAACTTGTGACAGGTGTTGTTATGATATCGTAGATAATGACGGCGATATTATGGAACACGTTTGCACTGATGAAATTGAATTAAATTCAAGAGAGGACAACAAACTAATTGCAGAATTTATGGGTATGAAATATTCAGATGAAAAAAGTTTCAATAATGGAGAATGGACACATTCAATTAAATCATTGAGTAAATTTGAAACCTCTTGGGATTGGCTGATGCCTGTATGTCAACAAATTGACAAATACCTAGAGGATAATATATCGCTGATAGGATACTTTGATGATTGCTTAAGGTCTAATGATATAGACGTAAGGTATCAAGCTGTAGTAGAATTTATTAATCAATTAGACAACTAAAATTATGAAAGACAATAAACTAATAGCAGAATTTATGGGGCTATCAATCAAAGAGGGGGTATGTTACTATACTGACGCAGATGATATGTTCCCTATGGGTGTCGAGGTTGAAGAACCGCACCTACCCTACGACACCTCTTGGGATTGGCTTATGCCTGTGGTTGAGAAAATATCAGATGCAAAATCATGGAGCATAAACGCAACATTAGAATGGTTAAGTGAAAGCCAAGATAGGGATGGTTTTTATGATAGGGATGGCATCTTCCAATCAGTAGTAGAATTTATTAATCAATTAAACAGATAGAGTTATGAAAGAAATTGTAATACAAGAGATAGTAAAAAGACTAGAAATAGTACAGGAAGATTTAGAAATGTTACAAGACGGGAGCTGGGAGCCAGATGACGAGTCTTGTGAGGCAAGTTTGCATAACCTTAATTATGCTATAAAAGAATTATCTAACAGTTTAAATTTAAAAAAATAAAATTATGAGCATCAAACACATCACACCGCTAGATTACAGATACATGGAAAACATTAGCTGGGAGAAAAAAGTATCATACGCAGAGGTAACCTTTACTGTGAGTACAGGGGCTATTGAGCAAACCATTAAAGCCAATGTAGACACCAACGGGAAAGGGCTTTACGAGGCGCTAGTAGACCAAAGAATAATTGCTGAGTCAGACCATGTAAGAAAGGAGATTAACAGCATGGTTAAGCGCAATGTTGACAAGTACTGCGAAAGAAAGATAAGGGTATACAAAAGCGGAGTAAGGATACACAACGAGCTTGTAGACCTTGTAGTAAAGGATAAAAGAACAACTGTCTGGGAGCCTGAGAAAAACAACGGGGCTGTGAAGCCTGAAGAGTTGGTTGTAAGAGACCGCGTAAGTAACCTAAGCAATGAGGAGTTTTCTGGTAGATTATCTGATGACTCTTACCCCGTATACATTACTGCTTGGGCACACCCATCAATTACCAAAGAGCCCTGTAAGTGTTCAATAAATTTCTGGATGAAGGATAAAGACGATGTTACAGACATACCTTACAGCCTACCTGAGTTTACGTTAGGGCTCAGGTCTCTTGTCACGAATACTAATGACGGTGTGCTACGCAGAAAAGAACATATAATTGACCTTATATACTCTGATGACAGGGGTATGTACCACTCTTACGTGATACAGGATACAGGCAGAAGGGTTAAGCTTAACACCTTCATAGCCATGGCTAGACAGTACAACAGAGAAAAGGAAGCCCTGATAAACAAGAGCTTGGTAGAGAATGTAAACTACAGAGAGGTGCTGGCTAAACTACAGGAGATGTACCCTGGGTTACCGATATCTAAGAAAGAGGTTTATCAGACCAGCTTTAACAGAGACTTCCATGGATACTGGGGCAGAAGAAGATACCTAAAGTGTATTGTTGTTGAGTTTCCTGACACGAGTCAGTTGTTTTACAACGAAGAGAAAGCATGCGAAGAGAAAGAGCTGGTAGTTTCAGGGATGCATGATGTTTCCCTTATGACACCTGAGCAAGCAGTAAAAAAATTAATTAATCAAAACAAATAGACTATGTTACACACAAGAAAATTTAACGGAAGAGAGTACACCATACAGAACGAGGGGTACAGCAACAGCAGAGGGTGGGGACACATCTCTAAGCTTTACATGAACGGCATGTACATGGGGCAAAGAAAAGTAAAGTACATCAACAGAACGTGGGAGTCCTACAGGTTTCGCTCATGCATGCAGATACTAATTCATGGCATGCTTGAGGACAGGATAGACATGCACCTTGCAGACTACAAGGAACAGAACGGCATCAAGAGATTAACAAAAAAACGTAGAGAGGAAGCCATGCAATTTGCAGACGACAGGATAGACGACTTAACAAATCTTTACAAATCAATATAAAAACAAACAGATATGAAACACGAAGTAATATGTTACGCAACAGGAGACGTTCTTTTTAAAAGCGTCTCCAGAAGAGAGTGCGGTCAATGGATAGACGACAACGACCTAGGCTTAGGCGATGTGTCAATAAAAGAAAAGCCTTTCACCTTTAAAGACCTAGTCTTTAAGAGCCACAAGGTATTCCCTAAGGCTTGGGCATCAAGGATGGAGTTCGACAACGGAACTTTTATATCTGTTGTTGGGGGACATGAGTTTCTTTACGGCAATGGGTTCTCAAGCTTTGAGGTTATGAGTACGGTGACAGATAGAAGGGGAGAGTTTGGCGGAGTAGATAGCTGGATGTCTGTAGAACAGATAACAAGAAGGATGAGATACCTTCAGGCGCTGCCTAAAACTATTGATACCAGAAAGAACGAAGGGGGATATCATATAATAACTAACAACTAAACACAAGAGACCATGGTAAAAGACCAGCTATTTAAAGTAAAGCTTTCTAACTCTAAGGACAGTATCCTAGTCAGGACTAGGTACACCTTTGATTTACAGGAGGCAAGGAGATGGAAGACAGAGGCTCCATACGGTGAGATTATTAACGCTCAAAACAATAAGATACAATGAAGATAAAACAGCACAAGGTGTTACCCTCAGGGGTACACTCGGTCATAGACCAAGACAACGTAGTTCATATATTTACAGAGGAAGAGTTCAGGCAAATACATTGGTGGACAAGAGCCAAGATGTTCTTGGAGTTATGATAAATTAATGTCAATTTGTTGTACTATTGATAAACATTCTGTAAATTTGCAGTTCATTAAATACTAATAAATAAACTAAAATCAAATGCACTATTCAATTTTTAAAGAGTACCAGTCTCAGGTATCTGAGCTGTATGATGTCAACCAAGACGAGATATTTACCAAGAGCAAGCGAAGAGATATAGTAGACGCAAGGCAGATGCTGTACTATCTATGCTCCGAAAGACCTATGCGTGTTAGATATATAAAGCAGTACATGGCAGACCACGGGTATAGCGTAGGTCACTCTACAATTATACATGGAATAAAATTAATAAGACAAAGAGCTGAGCACGATGAAGACTTGATGTCTATAATTAAAACAATAAAATCATGTGTAATAATTTAGAGAATGTTTTTCAGGAGGCAGCGATTGACAGGATGTCTGTCAGTTTAGACGGATATGGATACGACTCATTGCTGTACCTCGGTTGTAAGATAACCAAAGACAAGGAGCTGGGTGATGTAGTGATACAGAACGTATCTCTTGGTGGAGATTATTATAAGAAAATATCTCACGAAGAGGAGAAGGTCTTCATTGATAAGGGCTGGAGATACGGGGTGTATAGCCTATGTGTAAATACTTATAAGGCAAAGCTCGACACGATTGAGCTAGGGATTAAGGATGAGATGAACACTAAGCAGAACCCTAAAAGAATTAAGCACCTAAAAAATCACAGAGAAAGATTATTAAAAAAGTATAATAAAATTAATTTAAAACTAAACAATTATGAGTAAAGCAAAATCAGTTTTCGAGACATTGAACTCTATCAATGTAAATGACAAGGTAGAAAAGAAGAACAACCTAACGTACCTATCATGGGCGTGGGCGTGGGCAGAGGTAAAGAAGAACTACCCTACCGCAACGTACACTATCTATGAGGATGCAGACGGGATGTTCTACCACTCAGACATCAGGTCTGCATGGGTAAAAACAGGTGTAACTATCGAGGGTATAGAACATATTGAATACCTACCCGTGATGGACTTCAGAAACAATTCTATTCTTCTGGATAAGCTATCGTCTGTTGACGTAAACAAAACCATACAGCGTAGCTTAACAAAGGCTATCGCAAGACATGGGTTAGGACTTTATGTGTATGCTGGAGAGGACTTACCTAGCGGTGAGGCAAAGCAAACAACAGGCAGACCAGCAGCTAAGAAGCCAGCTCAAACTAAGCCTTCTTTACAAACGACAGTGACGCACATAAACCTAGAGATAGGAGATGATAATTGGGATAGAGTTATGAAGTATGTAGTCGACAACAAAGACAAAGGTCTTAAGGTTATTGGAGAACAGCTGACTAAAAAATATAAAATGTCAACGATAGTTAAAAAAGAAATAGCAAAAGCAATATAGATATGAAAGACATCATCAAACAATTACAAGACGACAAGGAGTACTACACAGGGGTTGGAAGAAATTATCTTTCCAACTCAGACATAGGAGACCTGATTAAAAATCCTAAGAACTTTAGGAAACCAAGAGAGGACAACAAAAACTTTCTTGTAGGCAGATACTTTCACCAGCTAATACTGGAACCAGAGAAGGCGGCAGCCACACCACACGTAGACTTAGCCTCCAGGAACAGCAAGGCTTACAAAGAATTCATTGCTGAAAACAATCTAGAGATAGCCCTGCTTACAAAGGAGAAGCTAATGATGGAAGACCTAGTTGAAAGTATGCTCAATGTGAAGGACATCAGGGCTTTGATACAGGAAGAAGGTGTTCAGTATGAGGTGCCTATGATAAAAGAAATACATGGTGAAATGTGGAAGGGCAAGGCAGATATTGTAGGCTCAGAATATATTTTTGATATCAAAACAACAGGCGCTATAGATAAGTTTAAGTGGAGTGTTCGTGATTATAATTACGACAGCCAAGCTTATATATATCAACAGCTTTTTGGAAAGCCCCTTGTGTTTTTAGTTGTGGACAAGACAACTAAGATGATAGGCATGTACTCTGTAAGTGACGAGAGCTTAGAACGTGGTGAGCAGAAGGTTGCCAAGGCTGTTGCGCAGTACAGAAAATTCTATGGTGATATGCCAGAGGAAGATATAAACCAATTCTATTTTTATGATGAGGTTTAAAGAGATGCTCCTTAAAAAGTACAAGGAGATATACAGAAGTAAGGATGTGATATGGCTTGAAGTTCCGATGAGCTGTGTCACACGAAAGGCTAAGGATAATATTATCATAGCCACAATAGAAACATTGGAGCAGAAAATAAATATTTTAAACCATTAATTATGGCAGTAAACACAGATGAAATTGTATTCGCAGACGGTTTCAAATTCAGAAAGAAACATCCTAATCAAAAAGATTTTGTACTAGGAAGTTTAAGTATCAAGGTTGATGACGCAATCACATTTTTAAAAGCCAACTCAAAAAACGGTTGGGTAAATGTAGGTATCAAGGAAAGTAAGGCAGGAAATCCTTACATGTTTGTTGACAACTTTGAACCAAAGCAAACAGAGGCGGTAACCAAAACTCATTTAGATGAGAGTGACGTACCCTTCTAAAAATAATGGGGTGTGTAACAGCGCCCCAAAATTTTTGTGCTAATATATTTTACCATATAGGGTTTATTATTCAATGCTTTTATTTATTTTTATTCCCTATACGAGACCAGAAAGATAACATTATCGACACAGACACTGATAATCAGTTACTTAAGCAACACAAACTCGACACAAACTCGACACAATTAAATCAAACACAGCATGACAGCAAAAGAAATCACAATTTTTCAGAACATTAAAGAGACCTCAACCCCTTTCTTTAGGGGCTTGGACTTTATTATTGACAGAATAAAAAGCGGTGCATCAAAAGACCTAGTCAAAAGAATCCGCACAGAGAAGGACAAGTCACAAAGGAATGAGCTAAAGAAAAACCTTCCAGCAATATGTTTCTCTGGTACGTTTAACAAACGCAACGACTCATCTATTATTAAGCACTCAGGTTTTATATGCCTAGACTTTGATGGGTATGAAAACAACAAAGAACTCTTAACAGATAAAGAGAAGCTAACAAAAAGTAATTTTGTATACTCAGTCTTTATATCTCCATCAGGTAAGGGATTAAAAGCTCTGGTTAAAATACCTCAGGACATTGACAATCATGTAAACTATTTTAATAGTCTTGAGATGCACTTCAACAACCCACACTTTGATACTACCTGTAAAAATATATCAAGGGTATGTTACGAGTCATACGACCCGTTGGTATACGTAAACAAAAACTCTAGTGTATGGGAGGAGATTAAAGAAAAGGAATACACAGAGGTTAATAGTAAGTTGGACATGCCAACCATTCCAATCACTGATGAGAACAAGGTGGTTGAAATACTTGTTAAGTGGTGGGTAAAGAAGTACCCAATGGTTGAGGGGCAGAGAAACAACAACTGTTTTATACTAGCCTCAGCGTTTAACGACTTCGGTATTAATAAATCTTTAGCTGGATATGTGCTGCAGAACTACAGAACAAAAGACTTTACAGAGACAGAGATAAACCAGACAATAAGTTCTGCCTATGCTCAGACACAAAACCATGGGACAAAGTACTATGAAGACGAGGAAAGAGTTAACAACATAAGGGTAAAGCTGAGACGAGGAGAGTCTAAAAAGAAAATAAAATCACAGCTTGAAGAGAGCCACATAGAGCCAAGAGTAATAGAGGCTGTGCTCAACAGGGTAGAGGAGGAGAACGAACAGAAACAATTCTGGACTAAGTCAGACAAGGGTGTAATAAAGATAGTGCATATACTATTCAAGCAGTTCCTTGAGGACAATGGCTTTTATAAGTACAGCCCAGAGGGTAGTAAGAACTATGTGTTTGTTAAGGTAACCAACAACCTCGTTGACCACACAGATGAGAAGTATATAAAAGACTTTGTATTAAACAGCGTTATAGAGCTGGACGATGCGTCAATATACAATCACTTTGCAGACCAGGTAAGGTACTTTAGAGAGGATTTCCTGACACTTCTCTCAACGATTGACATCTACTTTGTTGAGGACAATAAGACCACCTCATACCTGTACTATAAGAACTGTGCTATCAAGGTGACAGAGAAAGATGTAGAGATAATAGACTACATAGACCTCAATGGTTTTGTTTGGAAAGACCACGTTATAGACAGAGCCTTCAACAGGTGTGAGGTAGGTGACTGCGACTACAAACAATTCATAAAAAATGTATGTGCTTCTGATGATGGTAGAATAAAATCAATGGAGTCTACAATCGGTTTCCTAATGCATGGGTACAAGAATTTATCTTACTGCCCTGCAATAATTCTAAACGATGAGGTTATAAGTGACAACCCAGAGGGAGGGACAGGTAAAGGATTGTTTATGAACGCGCTACAGAAAATGAAGAAGGTGGTAACGATAGATGGAAAGTCTTTTACTTTTGAAAGAGCATTTGCCTACCAACTTGTGTCAGCTGACACACAGATACTTGTGTTCGATGATGTAAAAAAGGGGTTTGATTTTGAGAGATTGTTTTCTGTGGTAACAGAAGGACTTACGCTTGAAAAGAAAAACAAGGACGCAATAAAAATTCCGTTTAGTAAGTCACCTAAGATTGCAATCACAACTAACTACGCCATCAAGGGAGCAGGTAATTCTTTTGCTCGTAGAAAGTGGGAGCTTGAACTACACCAGCACTACAATAAAAACTATACGCCTATAGATGAGTTCGGTAAGCTAATGTTTGGAGACTGGAACGATGAGGACTGGTGCAAGTTTGACAACTACATGGTGGGATGTATGATGGGATACCTAAAGACAGGCTTAGTCAAGAGTAAGTTTGTTAACCTTAAGATACGACAGCTGTCTGCGGAGTCTTCACATGATTTCATAGAGTGGCTAGGGTTAATAGCTGGGAGTGAGATGAGCGCTAATATATATATTGACTCAAGGATACACACCAACACTCTGTACCAGGATTTTATATCAGAGTACCCAGACTACGGGCCTAAATCTAGGCTGTCTATAACACAGGTTAGATTTAATAAGTGGCTTACAGCCTATGCTGTCTACAAGACGGGAGCTCAACCTGAAAAGGGAAGAGATGCTACAGGTAGGTGGATGAGATTAAAAAAAGCAGACGAAGTTAACGTTCAAACCTCACTATTATGATAGAGTTTAGAGACTACCAACAAAAAATTATTGATGACGGGGTTAAGATAATATCTGAAAAAGGATTTCTTTATCTAGCAATGGAGGTTAGGACAGGTAAGACCCTGACTAGCCTGGGTATAGCAGAGAAGATGGGGTACGAAAATGTTTTGTTCCTTACAAAGAAGAAGGCTATCAGTTCTATAACACACGACAACGATATGATGTGCCCCACATCTTTTATTTTGTTTGTTATAAACTACGAGAGTATGCACAAGCTACCCAACATAAAGTGGGACTTGATTATTCTGGACGAAGCCCATGGTATGGGTGCGTTTCCCAAGCCCAACAAGAGAGCTAAAGATGTTAGAACTATTATAAGCAAGACAGGTTGTGATGTCTGTTTGTTGTCAGGAACACCAACACCTGAGTCGTACAGTCAGATGTACCACCAGGTGTATGGTATTCCAAAGAATCCTTTCAGACAATACCCTAGTTTCTATAAGTTCTCTCATGACTACGTAGATGTTAAAGAGAAAAAGATAAACAGTATGTACATAAGGGACTACACTAGAGGCCACGACTCTATAATTCAGAAGATGAAACCATACACCATATCTTACACACAGAAGGAGGCAGGGTTTGAGAACGATATTATAGAGGAGGTGCTTGAGGTAGAGATGAGTGATGCAACGTATAACATAACCTCAAAACTTAAAAAGTATTTAGTGGTTGAGGGTAAGGACGAGGTTATACTTGCGGACACACCAGTGAAACTTATGATGAAGCTTCATCAGATATACAGCGGAACTGTAAAGTTTGAGAGTGGAAACTCTATGATACTAGACCTAAGTAAAGCTCAGTTTATATACGATAACTTTTGCTTAATGAAGGTAGGAATATTCTATAAGTTTAAGCAGGAACTAAACGCTTTGAAGGAGGTGTATGGCGACCAGCTCTGCACAGAGATAGACGAGTTTAATTCTACAGACAAGACCATAGCGCTACAGATAGTAAGCGGAAGGGAGGGAATCAGTTTGCGTAATGCAGAGTATCTGGTGTACTACAACATAGACTTCAGCGCAACAAGCTACTGGCAGAGCCGAGATAGGATGACCACTAAGGACAGTAAGCTTAGTAAAATATTCTGGGTGTTCGCTAAGGGAGGTATAGAAAAACAAATATACAAAGCGGTGACAAAGAAAAAGGACTACACCTTGCGTCACTTTAAAAAAGATTTATTAACTTTAAATTAAATACAATGGTAGAAGCACTTGGCTGGCTAACTATAGCCTGGATAATAATGTCAGTAGGAAAGTCAATAGGGAAGATGATATGGCCTGAGGACTGGGGACCTGGAGTCATAAAGGACAGGGAGAAAAACGAATGGCCTTCGGAAGAAAGCCAGGAGGATATGACAAGAAGGATATGGCCTGACAAAGAACACAAAGAGAAAGATGAACTTCAATAATGATTTTAAATACGACCTTGAGATAGGAAAGGAAGGAGAAAGAATTGTTGATTCATTATTCAAAGACAAACTAATTGAGGTAAAAAGAGACAGCTGGGTTGGAAGGTCAGGGAATATAGCGATAGAGTACGAGAGTAGAGGCAAGCCATCAGGGATAGCAACAACCCAGGCAGACTACTGGATAATAATATTCTCAAAGGAATATCAGGACAAGGTTATGTATGTCTTTGAAACTCAGCTGCTTAAGAAGGTGTCTAGAGAATACTTTAGACAAGGCAGTGTCAAGGCAATGGGTGACAACAACACGTCCATGGCTGTGCTTATTCCTATAAAAGAAATTAGTAACTTTATAAAACATAAATGACAGAACAACAGATACAGGCGAAGAGAATTAAACAGCTTGAGGCTGAGGGTTATTATGTTATTAAACTTATTAAGACAAACAAGAACGGCATACCTGACCTTGTTGCTATACCCCCCAACTGTGGTGTTATATTCAGCGAAGTTAAAACCGCTAAGGGAAAGGTGTCTGCGCTACAGGAGTATAGACTAAAAGAATTAAAGAAGCATGGAGTACAGACTGAGATTTATAGAGGGTGAATACGAGTACGAGGTTGACGAAAACTTTATTGAAATACTAAGAGAGATGCCTGAAGATTTAGCGATGGACATAGCTTCTCAGATAGAATTTAATTCAGACATACTACCTGCGACTGGATTCAGCACCAAGGTATTTGCTGGTGTAACAAAAGACCTAGACCAACCAGTTTTTTTCTGTGTTGAGTACGCAAAAGAAGAAGGAGAGAACACTATATACATAGACATAGAAGAGGTAGACTCTGACACGTATTTAGATTTATATTTAATCAAACAAACATTACAATGGCAAACTTAACAAGAGAAAATAGACTTAAGAAAATAGTAAACACAGTTTTTGACGTAGACGTTATGGAGAAAACCAGGAAGCGAGAAGTGGTAGAGGCCAGGATGGTGTACTGCCGCATACTTATGGACGAGGGATATAAAACCCTATCAAGAACAGCCAAGAGCCTGGACAAGCATCACGCCACAGTTATACATTATAATAATTCCTTTAAGTATGTTATAAAAGCAGACGATAAATTGTATGAATTGTATGAGCGATGTGTTAAAATGTTTACAGAACCACAGCGAGTAGAAAAAGAATTAACACTGGTTGAATGTAAAAATTTAATATTTACTTTGGAAAACAAAATAAAAAACTTAACTTTGAATTTATCTAGTCTAAATTTAGAGCATGAAATATTTATAAAAAGACAAAAGGTTTACCATGATATTTATAAAACGATACATGAGAGGGTAAACAAAAAGAACATCAAACAAGTTACACGCAAACTTAACACATACCTAAATGGAATACACAGTTAACGACATAGAAAAGATTATAAGCTTTACATCATGGAACACAAGTAAAAAAATTGATGAGCTTTTAAGGATAGATTGTTATATGTATACAAACCTAGGGCTTGACTCTAGTTCTAAGGAAAGAACTACCGCTAGTAAAAACTCTAGGAAAATATATAGGGCAATAAAAAATTTAGATTATAAAATCGGTAATGATTTTTTAATTGCAATGGACAGAAGCTAATGAACCCGAACACCTCGCTGGAGAAAAGAAGAATAGAACACGTTAACAACCTAACGAACAGTCTTCACGACTCATGCGATGAAATCTACGAGTCTTTAATAGACCATGATTACAACCATTGTAAAAAAATTTCTAAAGAATTAATCTTAAAGCTAAAAGATATGATTGATTCTATGGAAGATGATTTATAAAACAGCAGTCATGAAAAAAAAATTAAAGACCAATAGGCTTAGGCTAAAGGACGATGAGTTAAATATAATAGAAGAGTATAGGGGGCTAAAGAAAGCGGCTGAGGCAAGCGGCATTGACGTAGACACAGTGAAGCACGCCTGGTTAAAGAGTGACAAGGCAAGCTTGTTCGTTAAGAACCCTAACTTCCAAACACAGAAACAAAAAGATTTTGTTGAGAAGCTAATCAAGGAACTTGACAAGCACTCTCCTCAGTATAAAAAAATTAGGAGAAAAAAATCTAAGTCAGGACACCTCATGGTGCTGGACCCAGCCGACATACACATAGGTAAACTCTGCTCAAGGCTAGAGACAGGCCAGGAATATAATTCACAGATAGCAGTACAAAGAGTCTTGAACGGAGTCAATGGTATATTAAAATCATCTAACGGGTTTGATATAGATATGATTAACTTCATAGGCGGCAACGACATACTGCATATTGATTCTCCTAAGAGACAAACAACAGGGGGCACACCTCAGGATACAGATGGGATGTGGTATGAGAATTTTTTAGTTGCTAAAAAACTTTACGTTGATGTTATTGAATTGTTGTTATCAATATCTGATATTCACTTCACCTTTAACCCAAGCAATCACGATTACATAAGCGGCTTCATGTTAGCTCAGACAATCGAAAGCCATTTCAGACACTGTAAAAATATTACGTTTGATAATACTATGGCTCACAGAAAATACTTTAGGTATCATAATAATTTAATTGGAACCACACATGGAGATGGTGCAAAGTCCGCAGACCTTCCAAGCCTTATGGCTCACGAGAGCAGGGACTGGACTGACTGTACTAAAAGATATTTCTATACACACCACGTACACCACAAAACAAGTAAAGATTTTATTGGATGTACCGTTGAGAGTCTTAGGAGTCCAAGCACTGCAGACTCCTGGCATCACAAGAAAGGATACACTGGCGCGGTTGAGGGAGTTGAGGCATTTATACACCACAAAGTACATGGTCAGATAGCAAGGCTAACCCACATATTCTAATGTCTGAAAAAGATAAAGCAATACTAAAGTTTACTGAAAGGTTTGAGGGCTCGCACAAAAACCTAGGGCCTAGCGATGTAGACTACAGGGTGTATGATAAGCAGGGTAATTTAATAGCATTCGCTTTAGTAATACCTACAGATAAAGAAATTAAATCCTGCTATCCCTTGCAGGTTAGCCTAAACAATCTATCAAAGCTATCCCTTAAAAGATTAAACCCTGTTATAATATGGGCTTGTCTTGATGGTATTATGTACGGTAAAATAAATTCTATATCAGGCACAGTGTCTTGGCAGGGCACATCAGAACTAAGCTCAGAGCTTGTTGTAATGTACCCAAAACAAAAGACATTTAATTATGCCAGACACTATTAGTTAAAAGTCTTCATATATTTCTTTCTTCAAGTCTCTCTTCATCTTTCTAATATCTGACTTTACTTCTTCTACTTCTTCCATTGTTCCTCCAGGACCATACTTATCCTTATACATTTCAGGAAACATCGCCTTCAGTTTAGTCTTACTCATTGGTGTATATGTTTCTCCGCCTTCATTCTTTGGTCTGTAAGAAGGAGAGATACCCATCACGTCATACGTAGCGTCATCCATTTCTTCGTCTTCACCACCAAACAAATTGTACAACCCAATGAAAGGGTCAAGCTGTGCTCCTATAGTTATCTCTGTTATTACTCTAAGCGCGGCCTCTACTTCTCCGACATCCTTCTTGGTAAGCTTTCTGTACTTAGCTATTACACTAGCTATAGGGTTAACAACATCATCGCTAAACCTAAGCCCTTCCTGTTTATATTCTTCACCTTTGATTCCAGCTATTGCTCTACCTGCTACATCAAACCCTTCAACAGCTGAGCCCACAAATGGTAATTGATATATAAGATTCAGTCCCATCATAGCCTCACCCATTTTTTTAAGAGCAGCCTCCTTGTCTTCGTCATCTCCTTTAACAAACTTAGCAATGTTAGATGCCCCTACAAATAACACGTTGGCTACCATCATGTTTAATGCTAAAGCTCTTGTGTCTTTTGAGCGCGGCATTTTACCTTTTGATATACTCCTTGTTATATTGGTTGTGCTAGACATAACCTTATTAATCTGAAGGAATAATGTACTACCGAACATAGTGAACGCCCTTTGAAATGCGTTGCCATTCATCTGTAAAGGAATCTTATCTGTCCCCCGTCTTGATTGTTGAGTAGGGTTATAGTTATTAAAAGCCGCAAGAGCTTCAGCCTTAGACATACCATTTTTTATGTTACGCTTATAGTTAATCATGTATCCCATAACCCCAAGCACATCACCAATAACAGTAGGTGCAGCAGCAGCTGTTTTAAACTTAGCCTGTATCTTCTTGCGTTGACTTCCCGTCAGCTCCTTCTTCTTAAAGGTTTGAGCCCCAGACTCTAGCCCGTACACATCACCTTCAAGCCCTTGCTCTATTCTCTTTCTAAATGTAGGAGATATCTCCATGGCTAGTCTTATAGCTCCTTTCTTTCCAACCAAGTCTTTACCTAAAGACAGTACGTTAACCGCACCATCAATCATAAACATTGGATAGTCAACAGCCTTCCTAATTACACGAGGAACCTTAGACCCTTCAGGAAAATAACTATAGTCTTCAAATGCATTTACAAAAGACGTGGCCTGCTTGATTATTTGTACCGCTTTAAAAGCTAGGGCAAATCCTGTAAACTTAGACTGCAGCTTGGATATAAATTTTACAGTTCCTGACGCATCTTTACCAGCGTCTGGATTGATAGCAAAGTTTACAGCTCTCTTGACTGCCGAGTCAACCCCAGTCGAATTGAGTAAAGCTTGAACAGATTTAATCTTAAATAAATTGTTTAACCTCTGTGTTCCTACAGCATACGCCTTGTATTTTTCCATGGTCTCAACATGGTTGTTAAGAACAGACGTAAACGAACCTGCGTGCAGCTTAACATCGGAGGTTGTGTCTACCCTCTCCTTAAAAGCAGGAGCAGCCTCAGCATTAAAGACTCCGTTAAAGTCTCCGCCATCTAGTAGCTTCCCCATCTTTTCGCTGTTAACACTAAGTGTAGATGTTGGAAAGTAGTTGTTGACATACCCTAGGTTTACGTCATTAACATAGGAGTAAACCTCGTTTACACTTTCGTAGTACTCGTTACTTAGAAAGTCTACAGACTTCTCTGTAAACTCTACAGCCTCTATACCTATAATGCCTTTGATATTCTCTATAACCTCAGGGGTTATACCTTGAGCCTCAAGCTTCGCTCTCTGTATATCATTTAAACTCAACGCATATATACGCATTAGTTCGTCTGCACTAAAGATGTCTGTATATTCATTTCCAGTATCACTACGTTTTAATTTTAATTTATGAACGCCAGTGTTTAGTTTAGAATAAATTTCTCTTACCCCTTTAGTAATTCCAGGGATTGTGTTAGCAATGTTATCAAGCTTCTCTCTTGTTTGGAAAACACCTCCGTTGTTTATGTCATCCATTCGGTTCAAGGCAGCGTATACATTCTTCGTAAAGAAATCTTTTCCTCTGGTTACCCTATCAAGAGTATTGCTTAAGGTACCAAGGTGCTGTAGCATCAACTTAAAGTTTTTAATATACTCACTAGCCGTAGTAAACTTCATGCTTTCAGCTAAGGTAGAAAGCCCTTTGCCTATTTCAAAGTTTCTAAAGTGAGAAAGTATTTCATTCTTTCTAGCGTCACGCTCATTCTCATTTAGAACATTGCCATCTTTATCAAACAGAATAGGATTGGTATCTTTAATCTGATTGTCTGCCTCCTCTTCCATTTTTCTATTAGCCTCAGCCCTTGCTAGTCTTCTGGACTTAAACACAGCAATGGACTCAGCTCTAACATCTTTAACCTGTTGCATAAGCTCTTGAACTTCTTCAAGATTCATATTAGAAACATCTCCAAAGGTATCAAACGCTAGTGCTAAGTTTAATAGAGCCTGCTCTTTCTGTGTAAGAGTCTCTCCTTTAATCCCACGTTTCTTGCGCTGCATTTCACGCCTCTGCTTATCTATAATGAGGCTTATTTCTAAAGCTTCTGTCTGAAGCTTCTGTTGTATATCAAGCAGCGTATCAGCATCAGCCATAAGCACCTGCTTAACAGCACTGAAATAGCTCTGTCCTTCCTTACTTAATCCTTTAGCCCTACGCTTACCTGACTTCGTAAACGCGGTCATGGCTTTTGACTTAACAAGCTTGAGCAAATCCTTAACTAAAGCCTTCTTCATTTTCTGCTGCTGCTTCTCTACAATATTCATAACATACTCGGTGTCTGCCTGGAATGTATCAACTGTAGATTTACCAACCCTAGATATGAGGTTGTTAATTTGAGCCTGAGTATATGTTTTAGATTTAGGTAGTGACTTTCTTATGAAGTTTTTAAGCTGAGTCTGTGAAGCCTTAAGGTTCTTCTCATTTATCTTACGCTGCCTTAGGTTGTTTTTAATGGCTGCTATTTCTTTTTGTACCGTAACATTAGAGCGACTGTTTAAAGTCTTGTCAAAGTCTACCAATAGCTCCATCTGAGTTTGTTCTGGTTGCGCCTGGTATATAGGATTAGCTTTCATCAGGTCCATAGCTTTCTGTCTAACCTCTGCCATCGTCTTACCTTTGGATGCAAAGTTAGACAAGGCTTCTCTAACCTCAGAGAATAACTTGATACCATCCTGTACTCCGCTTTCAACTCTACCAAACGCATCTGGTAACTGAGTAAATGCATCTACCTTTACCTCCATAGCAGCAGCTATATCTGCTGCTGGAAACTTTCTTCCCTTAAGTACCGCTTTAATAGATGCGTCTGAGAATCCGTTTCTTCTACCAGTTTCTATTATAGAATTCATACTCTGGTCAGACTTAAGCATGGCTTCCTTTAGCTCTGTCGAGAAAGTTTTTAACTGAGCATCGGTTAGTTTCACAGGTTTACCGCTAAAGATATCTGCCATTGCAGTACCTAGGAACTCATCCATTGTTAGGTCCTGAATCTCCTGTGTTGTTAGGTCCTTAGACAGTTTAAATTCTTGTCTTACATAATCCCACACCGCAGTAATCCAATCCTTAACCTGCTGCTTTAAACTTGCATCCACTACGCTCTCACCTCTGTTACCGATGAGTGTTGCCATTGCTTCTTCAGTAGCCTTGTTTACATCACCATCAAAACGCTTGAGTAATTTCTTATACAGCTCAGTCTGTTGTACAATCTCTGCACCACGCTTATATATCTTCTTACCTTTAGGTGTTAATGACAGATGCTTTACCCACACATGACCCATCTCATGAATAGCTGTGTTGTAAAGCTCAGACTTTGAATCGTGAACATCTTTATTAATAAAGATGTTACCATCCTTAGTCATACCATACACAACAGTATCTCCTCTTAGGTATGCTGTTACGTCAGGGCTCTCTAACAATTGGTTCATAGTAGCCTGGTCGGTAGATATATTAACAAAAGGAAAGCTTCGATTCATAAAATCTAAAAGCCTACCCTCTTCAGTCACACCAACAATAGTTCCTTGGAACTCTCTGTTAGTCATACCCATTTGAACAGGGATTACCTCTGATAATCTTTTCTTATCTGACCTTTTTCTATTTTTCCCTGCATTTTCATTAGCCTTACCAAGCACAGCATTATTATATGCAGACGGAAACAATTCAAGAACAGACTGAGGCTGTTCTATAACACCTATTATTTTTCCTCTGGGACCAACAGGATAGTTAGGGTGATTAGTTTTTTCAATACCAGGATTAAGAACATCAATACCTGTGATTGTAAAGACTGAGCGCACAGGAGTATTTTTAAGCTGAGGCTCTGTAAGAACATCCGTAATAGAACCAAGGTGTAGCTTAGCTTTGCTTTCTGCTGAAGGGTTTTCACCAAGCAGTGCTTTAGCAACAGGGTTCGATGGGGTCCCAGGTTTTACCGCCTTACCAGTAGGACTGTTAGGCTTACCATACCCTAGATTACCTGTGATTACATTGACTGATGTAATAGCCTTTAAATTCTTTAAAGCTTTAGGTGTTAGTAATCCGTCTATTGTTTTTGCCTTAACACTTTTGTCCATTTTTTGAACATCCTCAATAGATTTTATTTGCTCAGCGTACTGCTTAAGTGTACTAGGTTTTACCGCATTACCAGATAAACCCACTCCATCTTTTATAGCTTGCTGTAGCTTAGTTTTTTTTGTTTCTAATCTCTCTCTAAAAACATTCAAAGCCTCTACTCTCTGAGCCTTAGGGAACGAGGATATGTTGTCAGCCATTACACGAACAACAGCTTCATTGCTAAGTATAGAGTCTGTCTCCATCTTAACAATTGACATAGGAACTAATCCGTTATACTCAGGATTAGCTGCCCACCAATTTTTAAAAAGTTCTTTGTTGTTGTTATATATCTTGGTCGCTGTAGAAATCTGACCCTTGACAGTGTTGTTATCGATGCTTGCCCATGCAAGATTCTCATGCCCCTTCACACCGTTAAATCCTAGGCCACCCTTTAAATTTTTTATAACCTTGCCTGTAGATGGGTTGACTACGTTACCAGTTCTAAGCTGGTCTGATATACTGAACATGGTAGGGATACCATCAATGACATCTATTGTAACAATAGGTAAAGGTCTTCCTCCGTTCTCCTTTAGTCTTTCGTTTAGTTCTTGTACATCAATCTTAGGGGCATTAGGGTTTGTCTCGGTTATCTCGACAACCGCACCATCCGTATCTTCGGACATTGCCTCAACAATTTCATTCACATCTGTGAATCCTTCTTTACTCTGCTCCTCCTTTAACTTGAAGTCAACATTGGCATCGTTCTCAAACTCTGATTCTAAGTCTGCCTCTAGGTCTGCAACCTCTTGAGCTGCAGCTGTCTCACTTGCTTTGAGTTCTTCAAACCCTGAATAGTATTCTTCGGTAGTAACACCCTCAAACTTAGAGTCGTTCTCTATTGCTTTGAGGAGCGTGCTATAAAGGTCTCCCCCAGTTTGTCTGTCTTGGGACCGTTTGCTCGCAGACTTTCTAAGAATTTCTTTCCTTTTTCCCTGGTCGACATAGATGGAGTTGACTGGTCGGTAGCTTTGTTTATCATAAGTAATGTTGTTAGCTTCTAATTCTTCTACAAAGATACCAATTTTATCTTGTAGTTCTGGGTTATCAAATTCAAATATGTTTATGAAACTTACCTCCCCTGTATCTTCATTGACACTGAAGTCTGTTATACCTGACTTCTCTAGAGCATTGATAACACCCTGACTATCTGATACGGTAAGAACATACTCATTCCCGTTGTGCTCCTTAGAGCCCTCCTCTACGTACTCTGCGGCTATGCTACTCTCCTGAGTTTCAGGAGCTAACGCAGCTGAGATTGCAGCGTACTCTTGAGCCTGCTCTATTGACGCGTCCTTAAGTACTACCCTTGTTGATATCTCAACTATCTCTTTGCCAGCATCGTTCTTATATCCACCGATACCTTCTTCAATCTCAACCTCAACACCAAGCTGTTCGCCAATGGCTGTTAAGTTTTCTTTGTACGCCTGGTACTCTTTAGTTTTTCTTAAGGCAACAGCGTCCTCAACTGTTTTAATTGTTGTATCAAAGAACGGAGCCACAGCAACTATGGTTTCTGCCTTTGTCTTTGTATCTGTTGTTGTCTTTGTGCTTGCCTTTGATTTAACCATGACAGGTAAATCAATATCAATACTATAGGTATTAGGTTTTCTTGGCACTTTCTTTTCTCCAGGTCTAGGTGGTGGAGAAGGAGGTGATTTCTTTTTCTTTATTGTTGCGGTTATACCTGGGTAGGCAGCCTCAATCTTAGCCAGCTCGGCCTCAGCCTCAACAAGCTCTGTGGTTGAATAATTATTGTAAGCCGTTTCGGAATTTTCAGCTACAGATTCTTTTGTTGCATTGTTGTACGCTGTTTTTCTGGTGACAACATTACCATCTGAATCAACTTTAGTATCCATGTTAGATTTGTTGAAGGACCTTAGTCCTCCTGTAGATATTGAACTGGTCTCAACAACCTCTGCTCCATCTGGTAATGTAGCCTCAGCAGACGTAATCATATTCTTGAACGCGCCTCCTGTAGACTCCATCTTAGCGGAGAACATATTTGTTGCCTTGCCATCTTCATATACCCTAACGTATCCAACAAAATTATTTTTGTCTGTGCTACTAATTATAGCATCAACAACTCCTGTGTCTTGATTCACGTATGTGGCTGTCGCAACTCCTTGTTCATCAGCATCTGTGATTTCTTTTATGGCTGCCTTACCAGGAAGTCTTTTGTCTGTGTGTGCATCTCCAAAAGTATCTCTTTGCTCTGGAGATATAGCAGCTTCATCAGGGTTTTTAAATACTAACTGTTTCGTTTCGGTGGTCTCAACCCCTGGGGTTTCTTCGATGGATACTCCTTCTCCCACTCCTGTGCTATCTTCGGTTTGTTCGCGTGCATCCACGCCCTCTGTTTCTGTGATTTGAACGGCATCTAGTTTTTCATTTAATATTTTAGTAACTTCTTTATCATTGGCAACCTTACCATTAAACTGGGTAAGCTGACGAGCATTCATTCTACCAAGCTTCTTTAAAAACTCAGTTCTGCTATAAGTTTTTCCATCTATTACATACTGAGACAGAGCCTCTCTTGTGTCAGTGGTCTCAACCCCTGGAGAAAAGACAGCCTCTATCCTTGCTTTAATCTCTGCAGGAGCTAATTTTTTGTTCTCTATTAAAAATGCAATCTCTGCATTAATATCTTTTATCTTCTGACCGAATATTTCTTTACGATTGGTGTCTGCAGAGTACTCCTCTTTAGCGGACAGCAACTGCATAAGCCTTGTCTTCACAAGTTTATTTTTTTCGTTGCTCTTCCCCATACCAAAGTCAAGCATGTTGTCTGCGTCCTTAGAAAGCCCTAAGTTTTTTTGTATTCGCTGTGCCTGGTCGGCATTAATTTGTCCAAGCTCAAGCATGTTGTTTGTCCACGCAGATACTCTTGTGTCGCTTTCTTGTGACAATTCCTGAACTATAAAATCCATCTCGGTAAGCTTAGAGGCAAGCTCTATCTTACTCAATCTTTTTATGTCCATCACCTTGTTGATTATCATGCTTGATGTGTTGTTTCCAAAACCACCAATACCTTCTGCAGCTATTTCTTTAAAATCTAATTCATCACCAACATTAACTTGAGCAAGTCCCTCTCCAAGCATTTCTGTAGCAGGGTCAACTATCAATCGCTCTGCTACCTGTGATACAACCTTCTTTGTTCTTGAAGCTGTTTTACCAACTTTAAACACGCGCCCTGCAGCGCCTGCGGTTATGAAGTCTACAAGAGCAATTGGAACACCACGCTTTATACCTCTTTCTTTTGCTGTTGCCCAAATCTCTGGGTCGTTTATAGCCTTCACAACATCCTGTGGGTTTAGAACATCTAGGCCTTTATCCTCCATAGCTGCAAAAAACTCATTGGTATACTCCATAGCAAAAGATGTCATCGCCATACCTGTCTTCATACCCTGTCTCGCGCCAAATACAGCTCCTGCTCCTGTAGTTACTACACCACCAGGTCCTGTAACAATCCCTGCCGACCCAATTAAAGCCCCAGTCCCAGCACCTGTAACCGTACTAGCCGCCACAAGTTCTGCTCCGTAAGGAAGCATCATACCTATAGAGTTTATAGCCATAACAAAAGCTGTTTCAAATGGATTAGCGTTAAACGCATCAAGAGATTCTCTAAATCCTGTAGCCCTGTTCCACCTTGATAACTGTCTAGACTGTTTTCTGCCTTGATTTTTTCCTTTTAATGCAGATATCATTTCAGCCGCCTTCTTAACATCCTCTTCGTTGTTAATGTCTAGATTTTGAAAATCAAAAGGCATACCTGTGCTTAGCTGAAGTATAACTTCAGATGCGTTTCCATCGTTTAGCCCAGCGCGGAGCTCTCCGTAAACCGCAGACGCGCCATCTTCCATATCCTGGGTTATTGATTTGTCATACTTAGCGCTGTAAAAAGTTTTAGAGGTTTCATATAAATCAGCAGCGTGCTGTCTCTCTACGTTTATTGATTTGGCCTGTATCCTAAGGTCGTCTATTAGCTCTGCCTGTGTTTCATTTGTGGGTACGACATTGTATAGGTCTTTGACAGGTACACCAAATTCTTTTAAAGACAAAACCTCTAGCTCGTCCTGAGCAAACAGTAGCTGTCTATTTTCTTTGGCTGCTTTCTGGGATAATGCTTCGTATTTTTTGTGTGTCTTAAGGTCAAACTCTTCTCTGAGCTTAATTTTTTCTTCGGTATTAACCTCAAGGTATAGTTCGTTTTCTATTTCTCGCTGCTCTTTTGCAACCTGAGAAGCATCGTCTCTAAGCACTCCGCTTACATAATAACCACCGTACAATTCTTTTTCTTCTGGAGTCAGCTCACTAATTAAATCCCTGCCCAAATCATCTACCTGTTCGTCTAAAAAAATTCTAGTGTCTCTAGCTTTTAGGTACTGCTGATACTTATCATCCTCTGCCGTAAAGTTTAAGCCAGCTTCAGAATATAATTGTTTACCTATTACGTTTGTTGCGTGAGTATCTTTCCAAGAACCTTCAGCAAACTTAGCTGCTTCTTCTGCAGTTTTAAACTCAAAGACTTCACCTCTTTCTTCAGCTAACTTTTTAGCTTCTTCAAAATCAAGCTCCATCCAGTCCTTAGGTTTGCTTCCATAAAAACTAGGGTCCTTAGGAAACAGTGTAGGGATAGCATAAAATCTACCATTAGCCTCGTAGTCAGTCATAAGAACTGTAGACTCAGTTCCGTCTTCGTTTATTCTTGGAGCTACACGTAGATTCTGTGCCTTGTCTGATTGAAAGGCAAGGTCTTCAAGCTCGCTATCTTGGTACTCTTGCTTAGCGTTGTTGGTTATAAAGTCTTTTAGTTTCTTAGACTCTAGTACTTCAGACGATAACATAAAGGGCTGTAGGTCTATGGTCTCTGTTGCTGTTCCATTAAAGTTTGAAACAATAATAGCATCCCCCATGCCTGTCTGTTCAAATGTAAATCCGTATTTTAGAAACCTATCTCTTAGTAAAGCAATTGCAGTCTCTTCATCCTGTTTTATAAGTTCAGTATTAATAACTGAAAGGTCCTGCTGAAAAGCATCGCCTTCTTGTTGAAGTAACAAGCTGTCTTGCCTCTGCTTTGCTTCAAGATTCTTTTGCTCTTGTTCTTCAGCCAGGAAATTAGCCATGTCCTCAGGCCTCTGCTGCTGGTAAATCTCATTTTCTGCTCTGAATTCTTCAATTGCAGTACCAGCACTGTCAATTTCTTGTTGCCTATAAGCGTCCACCTCACTGCTGTCAGGATACATTCCTATAGGCTCCTGCGCTTGTGTGCTGGGAGCTTGAAGAAGTTCCTCTAGCTCAGCTTCAGTGGGATTTTGTATTGGTGAACCGTCAGTTTCTGACGAATCCAAAGAACCAGCTTCCCCACTGGATTCCGTAACGACTTTTTTTTTTACTGTAGCTGGAGGCTTTGCTCCAATCAATTCTGCGTAAGCATCCTTTGAGTCGCGATAGCCTGCCTCTACATAAAGGCCGAACATATCGTTCAATGCTGCAGGATTATTCTTCATTAGCTCTGAAAACTGTTCAAGGGTTCCATCGTATCCCGTGGACACAAACATTCTGTGTGACTGCTCTAACTGCTCTTTATCTATGTTTAACATGCTTTAATTTTAATTACTTAGTGTTGTAGGCTGAACCAACTCCTTTTCTATCAAGTCTGGTTGTATATGTTGGTGCACCTGAAGCTTTTCCTCCGTTGTTCTTAATGTATAACGCCTGCTGCACCATAGACTCCTCAGTTCCACTTTGCTTTGTAATGAAGTCTCTTAGCATTTGCATAGAATTACCACCCGTTATGTTAATATCTTCAGAGTAAACCGTTATACCTTTAGGGGTTTTGTATTTAACCCTAACGACCTGACCTCTAGTAGCGCCTGTATTGCTTCGTGTTTCAAGGTTGAATCCAGCTGGCATACTGTCAGTAAACTTAACCACAAAGTTATCGTTAGCATCATCCGCATCGGTTACAGCAGTACTCTTTATGGCAGCTTCTGTGGTGGTATCAAACTTCGTTTCTAGTATTCTTTTAAAGGCATCACCCTGGCTTTCTGTTGTTGATTGCCCTTGTCTGTTAGCAAAAACGTTTTTAATAACACCCTGCGATAGTCTTCTAACACCATCACCTGTACCTCCACCACGACCCATAACAGTCTCTATATCATCTACGCCATGCACAAAGTTACCTAACCTCGCCCAATCTTCTAGCGTTATATTCTCTGCGTCATAAGGAATAACTTGGTTAAGAGTTGAGTCTTTATAAGTAACCTCAATTTCACCAGTTTTAGTTATGTCAATAGCTAGTATACTGTCTGAACCATCATTCCTTTTTCCTTTAGCTAAATCAGAGTTTAGTAGGTTAGTTATGGCAGTCCTTTTTTGTTCGTTAGTTCCATAGTACAACGTGTTCCATGAGCTTACAATTTCATCTTCAGCCTTCTCAATCTTAGTATTATTTTTTGTCGTATCAGTTTTTCTAGGTTCCGTGTAAACGCTCTTTGTTTCTTTGTAGTCTAGTTTATTTCTGAAGTTTGTTTGTGCGGTTTTGAATACAGCTGCATTTTGGTCTGTGGTCATATCAACCGTTATTGTTCCACTTCCATCATCCTTTACTAGAACGTAGTTTTTACCATCCTTCACCTTACCTTTAAGAGCTGGGTCAAGAGTTGGGTAGTATCTGTTTCTGTCTTTATCAAACACTAAGCTGTTTGTAAGTATCGACAACGAATGGTATTCGTTACCAGTATAACTCTCAATCATCTCCTTTTCAAACTTCTCAAAATCACTTATTGCATCAGTCAGAGCACCGTCTTCGTCACGTCCTCTCTTTGTAGGGTCTAGGAGTGATTCTATAGTTCCTACATAGTTTTCTCCACCTGCATTCCTTATAGCTGTTGTAAACTCAGCAACATTATCTGCCTCTAGAGTCATTGTTCCATTCAAATCAAACTTATCGTACTGTTGCTTATACCTGTTTCTCATTTGATTAACAGTCATGTGGTGTTCTGGGCTATTTGATAGCTTTCTTTCGACCCCTTCTCCTACGTAGGTGCCAATACTTACCTGACCGCTTTCCATATTTATAAAAGTTCCTGCGTTACTAAGATTAGCAAGCCCTTCTATATTCTCCATAAGCATAGACTCAAGTACTTGATTCTCATCATTTTTAAACCTAAGCATTTTTGTATCGTACTCCTTTTGGTATTCTTTACTTAATCCAAAAAGGCTGTTAGTGTCGTCCCTTAAATTTTGACGAGCTACAGTATATTGTCTGTCGGACATTATACCATTTTTAAAAAGCCTATCCTGAATAAGCCTAGCTCTTGATGCGTCTGTTGCATGATTGAGCGCAAAGGTGTTAGCGGTTTTATAGTCGCCAGAAGGAGCCTCATCCAGTGTAGTCTGATAGTCTATTGAGTCCTGTTCTATTTCGTCTCTTCTGTCCTGTCTATCTTTACCAGCCTTTAAAAGACCATCACTTAGTTCCTTGCCAATAGTCTGCCAATCAAGTGCAGTGCTATTTTCTCTCTCTATATATCCGTAGTAGCTCATATATTATAATACTAATTTTTTAATTTCAACTGATACAACACCGAGTCTCTTTGCTCTGGGGTAAGCTCCAGCATAAAGTTCTGAAACTCCGCCTGACTCATGTCCGCAATGTCGGTTAAATCTGTTCTAACAGCCTCCACTAATTTCGTTTGTTCCACACCATTTTCATCTTTAAAAGTTTTACTGACTTGCTTAGCAGGAAGGTTCCCTCCTAGCTCCAACTTACTTATTTCAGTTTGGTATTGAGTTTGCATCCCTGGAAGTTTCTGTGTGTTAAATTCTTTTCTGCTTAAGTCAGAATCTCTTCTCTGTTGCCTGGTATATTTCTTTTGTTTTCTTCCAAGCTCTTTTGCTTCAGAAGATTTTCCGTAGGTGCTTGCTGTTGCCATGTTTGCACCCTGCATTGCAGCGCTTGCAACGCCCTGCATTGCTGCGGCATTACCTGCAGCAGCAGAATCTGATAAAGCAGCGGCTGCTTGCTGAGCACCTGCCACCTCTCCAAGCTTTAACTGAATTCCTATGTCATTTTTTCTAGTTTCCTCATCAGCCTTAAGTCTTTCTAAATCCATCAGCTCTTGTCCCATTGCTGTCCTCTGTCCTCCTGCTGCTTCAGTTACTCCAGCCTGTACCCTGCTGCTTCCAGCTAGTACTCCACGCTGGTCTCCCTCGCGGACACTATCCATTTCTGTTTTGGCCGCTGTCTTTAACGCATCTGACTCTCTTTCATAGGCCTCTGTCTGAATCGAAAGTGCAGCCATCTCGTTTTTAGTTAAAGCTTTCTCAACTTCCTTCATTGCGATATCCGCTGTTAGTTCTGCTGCTTCTGCTGCTCTCTTATCTTTACCAGCCTGAATAAAACCCATGGCGGTGGTTCCTACTGTTATTGCTAATGCTGCTATTGCTCCTGACATAATAATTTTTTATTTAGTATAACGTGCTCAGGAAGTTCTTTATAGTTTTCTGTATAAACCTCTTTCTCAGCTTCCTCTATTGTTGTTGCGTCTGTTCTATAAACACAAACCCAGGTTGTGTCTTCATGGATATAAGCAACTCTTTGTGTACCTATATCGGTCATGACCTTCATGGGTCCCTTTATTCTTTTAACCTCTCCTGTGTCTGACACAATAGACATCTCTCCTTTTAAAAAAAAAGATGGATGACTTTGCTTATGTATAAAGCTAACCACCAGCATACCCTTAGGCATAAATATTTCTCTAGTGTATAACCCGTCTTTCAAGTGATGATTAACTGGCATTACCTCATCCATTTCTGGAGTGTGATGCACAACCGAATCCTCATGGGATATAAGTCCCTCCTTAAACAACCTAATGTTTTCCCAAAGAACACCTCTATGTTTATGAACATGCTCTAGTATATTTTCTGGCTTATTTTTTTTTCTCTTAAACAAACTTAATATACCCATAGCTTTTACAAAGATATGAATTTTATGGGAAACTTTTAAACACTTGACTTTTTACAGCAAACAATTCTGTGGCATTGGTATTGTTGTTTGTTAAAGTGAATTCACAAAAATGACCCATCACACCCTGAGACTCTGCTATAGAGTTTTTAATGTATAAGAAATATTCATTATCTGATGGTATAGGTCCTGCTCCTGGAACAACAGTATTAATTACAACCTTAGACGTTCCATCGTTTAATAGAACAACAGACGTAACTATACCTGCCAGGCTGGGCTGTAGAACCCCTAGAACCTCAACTCCAAAATAAAACGCATCTCCAATAGACAGCATAGAGTCTATTATAGTTGGGGGAACAAACGTAATCTCTGTCTCTACAAGTCCAACCTGTATACTGTCACTTACACCTATTCCCGTTAGTGAGCGTAAAGGATATTGGTCTGCGTTTGCTGGAACACTTCCTTCGTTTCTAATGTAAGAGAACCAGTCTCCTTCCTTCTGTTCAAACTCAGAAGAGTTAATAAATCCAGTTGTCTGTAAGTCTGTTACAAAAGTTCCTGCCCAAGAATCATCTCCCTCTAGGGCAATTGTTTTAAATTTTTTGTTTTCCAAGGGACCGTCATTAAATATACTTGTTAGCGTAGACACCCCTTGCTCTCCGTAAAAATTATTTCTTACATCGTTTGTATTGTGCTCGTAAAGGTTACCACCTTTAAAGCTATACATAAACTGATTCATTCCTTTTACAATCTCAGGATAGTAAGAATAAAAAGAAGGCCAACCCTTAGAGGATTCGCTGTATGTTAGTGTGTATAAAAAGTTTTCTTCCATATTTTTAAATTAAACAGTGTCACATGCATATCCTATTCCACATTCTAGAATATTTACAATGAACTGACCTTCCATCTCTAATATTTTAAAACTAGTTGAAGGGCTGGAGGTATTCCCTACAAACTCTGATACAGCATAAAAACCATCCTGGCCATCAGGGAGCAGCGGTTCAACTATTTCATCTCCAAGAACTATTTGAGTATAGCTATTACCAGAAACAGTAGTAAACTCTACGTCTATATCATAATTAGCAGCGAGCTGGCAAAAAGTATTGCAGGGGTCTTCCTCTATTAGAACCCTAAAGAAGCTAGGCGGAACACACTCCTCTGGACAATTCTGAGCAGGCTGTAAAACACAGTTAATCAGCTCACGCGCAATGTTCTCGTCAGAATAAAATCCATCAGGGGCACAGGTATCCATTCCAATATCTGTAAAGATGGCAGTTGATGACGCAAGGTCGGGTCCGTTTAGGTAATATGTTTCAAGCTGTGGCATTATATTTTATTTTAAGGTTCTTGACAATCGCAGCAAGCGTTCTGAAGGCTTGATGTTGAATAGCATAAGCTTGCAGGTGTTGACTGCCTGTAGTCGTATACTAAATATAAATTTCCTCCCGTCACTGGCATTATAAATTCTCCAGAATAAACTGTCGGTGCCTGGCTAACATTCAAAGGAAGCGGAGCTCCTGCATCATTTAGTAAGCTTGCTATCCCAGCAGGTGTTGGCGGATAATTTGTGCTTGTGCTTAAGGAGTAAAATGAATCTTGAGCAGGGTCGAACACAAAACTATCCGTTGGTCTCTTGTTAGATATAATACTTACCTGAGCTCCGTTAGCAGGAACAACACCTGCCCCTTGTGGAGCTACTATGTTTGTATATTGACTTATAACAAAGGTGCCTGTATCGTCTAAAAATGTAACCTGCTCGCTATGAAGCGGTGATACAAACGTGCCGTCTGTCCATCTATATTCATTATGTATATTGTTACCAGCATCAGGTTTGTTTGTTAAACATATCTGATACACCCTAATGGTTGACGGAGCAGGACAAGCAAGCCTAACTGTTAAAGAAGAGTTTTTCTTACCCTCAATAAACACTGTTGCTGTGTTTTGTGAAACACTGTTCTTGTCAAAAATCCATCCAGTTGTTCCGTTACTTAGAACGGTAGTAGGGACAACGTCAACAGAGTTATATCTAACCCTAATAGAACTAAGCTCAGAACCTGATGGTGTCTGTGCGGTTACGGTCAAAGCCGTATCTCCAACTACTGTACCTAGGTCTAAGCAGTACTCAACAGATTTATCATTATTAAAAGTAAACTCTCTATTGATGCCACAGGCAATACACTCCTCTTCTGAAGGCAGCTCTGTTGGATTCATACTAAGAACATACTCGTTCATGTACGGGTCAAACCCTCCAATTTTTTGATAATTGATACTTGATATAAACCTGTCTCTAAACCAAGACCTCATTCCTGATTCAGACACAACTGTTAATTGTTCATTAGAACCTGAGGACCCTGTTAGTTTTATAACAGCTCCCCTTTTAGCGTCTGTAAAATACTTATCAAACCCCCAGGAACAGAAGCTCTCAGGGTTTCTAGATATTCCGTACTCTTCAATCCTAGCTATCTGTGTTCCTAGCACCTCTGGTATAGAGGCAACTGTACCTCCTCCAACTGAGTCGCTAATCAGGTTCTTACCTGCTAACACATAAGATATCTTATCCTCTTGAAGCACAAGTATATCGGTTTCCCTACCGCTTAATTTTTCAATAGGTCCGTATACATCCTCAAGCGGCTTAAAGTTTAGTAGCCCTAGGTTAAATTCATTAAGCTTATTTACATTACTCTCATCATTGTATACGCCACTATATGTTAGGTCTGAAAAACGATGTGCCTGTCTAAACTCTACCTCAGATGTAGAGGTAGTTCTTTCGCCTAAAGAAAATTCTTTACCCACAACAGAGTCACGAATCCTATAGCTCTCAACCCCGTTACCAAAAGAAAAACAATTAAAGAAATCAGTTTTAATAATAGCTGGCTGAGTCGCTGTCTGATTCTGTATATTACCTTCGTGTGTTCCAGTATCTTTATCAATACTATAAACATCAGCTGACTCATACCATAAATCAGGAGTTGCATCCTGTGGTTCTGTTTCAAAAACTAGCGTGGTCTCAGCCCTGAACACTTCAATTGTAGCGTCAATACATGCGCGTCTTTTCTGACTATTTGCAGCACCTGCACAGCTATTAGTACCTACAAGGCCTAGGGACAATGAATTTGTAGGGTCTCCTGCAGTCCCACTTTCATCACCTTCTATAAACTGCCATTGATAAATACATCTATCCGCAGGCATCTGTCCATCCCCTGGAACTCGTAGGACTGGGTCATAGTAATTAGCAAAGTAAGGAGGAGGACAATCCTGGTCTCCAGCAACTTCAACCCTACCGCCATCAAGTCTTGACGCGATGTTGTCTCCATCAAAAAACTCTTTGAAATTATCATAGTCCTGAGAGGCTACCAATTTAAGCTCTAGTATATACGCTCTTTTTTCACACTTTCCGTTAGTACCGTTCCTGTTAAATGTAACATTTATATTTACCCTAGACCCCTGAGGTATGTCGTACTGTAAATAGAGTCCAGGATTATCTACATCTGGAATACTTACAGGGTATGACAGTCTTGGGTGCTCACCTTTTCTTTGTCCACAATTGCTTTTTGCCCCTTCTAATATAAATGGAAGCTCAGCCTCTACTACCGTAAAGTCATTAGGAATAATTTTCATGTAAGTCCCTGCAGGTATTGGAATCTCTTGACCCCCTGAAAACTGTGGCGCAGGGACTATAAAATTTCTAGTCTCAGCAGTCTTGGTTAATACGGTAGCGTACTGACATCTAGATGTTACACCACTTGTATCAGCCTTTACCCTTAGCCTATCTCCTTCCTGAACCTTTCTTGCGTTCTCACCCTCTAATAAAAAGAATACCGCAGATGTTGTAGTGTCAGCTATAAAAAGATTTGAATACACTGTATTGTAATCTTCAAAGTCAGGCTTCATAACAAACTTATATCTATCAGCCCAAGAAGGCGCAAGCTGTTCTTGTGGAATAGTTACCTGTACAGAGTTCTGGGTTGCAGATTTTGAGCATCCTACATGAACTGTGTTCTGTGGGCTAACCAAGGCTGTACTAGAACGATTAAACTCATCCATATATACTATACCTATCTCATAATCTCTATCGCTATGAAGACTCTTTGGGTTTCCTGTACTTATAAACGTACCGCTTGATGAAGATACCTGGTAGTACTCGTATACATTAAATGTTGGATTAGCTAAATCATCAACAAACCTCATAGCAATAGGAACAATACCTATCTCTGTACTTGACGGAGAACTTATTATTGTTATTGGTTGTCCTTCTCCACTAATACCACTAGCAAATTTACTTAACGCATCTAGGTTGTTAGGTATCGTACAGTTAAAGTTATCTGTTACGGTGCTACCGTCACAAGAGGTTTCATTCCCTGGCACACTATCATACACAGGTTTTATATTGGCTGCGGTTCCTAGTAAATTAACAAACGATGGGTCAATAGATAGTTCATAAACACTGTTAAAATCAACAGGAAGGTTAAAAGAAAAGTCTAGCTCTAAGTTACTTGATGTCTGAGTTGGTGCAGGTGTGTCTCCACTGAAGCCTTGATGCCCATATCTAATCTCAAAAAATAAAGTTGTTCCTGCTTTTAGCTCAACATCAGCAAGGTCAAAAAATGCCGCTGCATTTGGTGTGCTTCTCTGAACATCAATAGAGTAAATATAAGCAATGCTAAAGTCTGGAAATTCTCCTATCCCAATCTCTTCAGAAATAAGTTCTGTAAAATATTCTAGTTTTATGGGGTTCAGATTCAAGTCCTCCAGGTCATACCCGTCCACATAGTTTCCGTATATTAAACGGTTACCCATAACTGTCTGAGCCTGAGCCTTTAGCGGCACATTGTCAAACATTCTAACAAGCTGCGTTGCGTTAAGAACTGTATATATTTTACTATTGTTAAAGCTTAAAATATAGTTAGTGTTGTCTGCGTATCCTAAGTTTTGTTTATTAAATAACTCAATTGACTTTATAACATTGCTTGTGGTTTCTTTGAAGACAACCTCTACAGATTTCACCAACCTTCCCCCACTATTGAATGTAACATTGGCGCTGTTAAAAGCGTTTACCATTCCTTCATTTAAACCTGAGTCTATAGTATACTCAAAGCTCTTAGGCACAAATGCAGGTTCGCAAAACTGAGACAATGCAGAGTACTCTCCGTCCTCATATCTATATCTGTATGCAAATGTTATAAATCTTTCTTCTAAAAAATTTTCTTCACCAGAAACATTAACCAGCTCAAAAGTTGGTGCCTGTGTAGGCGGCTTTTTAATAACCAACAATTGTTCAGCTAGGTCTGGAGCTACTGAATCATAATTTCTTTTTATGTTTATAACCCTAGGCTGGTTGTAGTTGTCTGTCCAGAACAACAGGTCTTCAACTCTGTTAACGCCTGTGATTAAATATCTAGAATTAAAATTAAGAACTGATATCTCGTCTGGAACTAAAGGACTTGAAGTTGTTACAACATGATATGTAAGCAGTGTTTGTGTTACGTTAAAAGATACCACTAGGTCAGCTATCCCACCATTAAAGGATGAGTCATGAATAAACCAGTATATAGTTTCTCTTTGTCCGTCTTCAAAAGCACCTATACACTTAGCCTGTTCGCTTAACGGAGTCCCGTTTATACTTAAATTAGTCAGTCTGGTATTTCCTTTTGCGTTTTCAACAGAGCCTACCTCTGAGTCTTCTGTAGAACCAAGCCTTACGTTTAACGCATCAATATACTCACCGTTAGGCAATAAGCGTTCATCAACGCTCTTGTTCATTCGACCTGCAATAAAATTTCTAGTAATTTCTGCCATGTTTATTTAATCCACTTATCCATACCTCTGATGTTCTGTAATAAACGACCAGGGTGTATATTGCTAATTCTTAATTTAGCGTTACGTAACAGGGCTGAACTTCTTTTTCTAGCTCTACTCACAACGTATTCTGTTACTCCAAACTTTCCATTCAATATAGCAAACTGAATATAAGCGTAAACATATTCTTCAAATAGTTTATTAACACTTATCAAGGTATCATCTCCGCCCTCCATTCCGTCTGACACATACTCTAGTATACAAAGCTCTCCTGCCATATCAGAGCTAAAGTTTATAACGCCAGCTTTTTTGTTTATTTTAAATGTTGGATTAGAGTTTGCTGTCTCTGTGTTTAATCCAAACGCTCCTCCAATACCATAATCAAAATACCAGGCTCCATCAATACAGTATCCTTCTCTGTTATTGTAGGGGCTGCTCTGGTTTAGGTAAATACTTCTTTTAGTTCCTTCTATTCTTTGAAGGTCTATCGTGGACGTAGACGGCTTTAAAATGTTTCCGTCCTCATCGAATAATATTCTACAATCATTGTCCTGTAGGTATGCGCTGCTCCAGTTAGTTTGGATGTTCTCAGTTAAAGGCCTAAGAACACCATCTTTATATAAAGATATTCTTACCCAGTTTACATAGTCTGAAGGCAGAACATACCTGAGCGTGTCACACACGTCAAGTTCAAGTATCTTTAATTCTTTAAAAGCATCGTAGTTAAGTTCCTGTACAGCTCTCTTCGCGTGAAACAATACTCTATATCTTTCTTCGTTGTTTATTAAACTATGGTTGCCTGCGTACATTAACATAAAGTTGTTAACTATATCGTACAGACTTACGTATTGGTATGACCCCCAGTTAGCATCTTCTGGTGAGTTTCCATTATTTTCATAGTACTGATATTCGCTTAGGTATGACATTATTTTTCGTTTTGATTATCTGTTGTATCTAGAACCTGTCCAAACTGAGCAATTTCAGTTTCTCTAATAGACATTCCTGCATACTGTAGTATCTTATTAACTAAAGACGGCTCATCATCAAGGGGTAATTCAAAATCCTGATACAAAGGACTAGAAGGATTAAAAGCAGGTGTGCCTCCAACAAGTGATGCGTATGTCCATTTCGGGTCTTTCGGGTATCTTATGTACTGACACAGAATTCTACCTAAAGAAGTCTGACCTTCGTTTACACCAACCTGTAAATCCTGTGGGTAAACTTGAATCACAGTATTATTATTAGAATATGCAGGAAATAATTCTGTTGGCTTAGTCAGGTTAGACATGTTCAATTGAGTTATCTTTCTATTGGTAACCTTCTCGCAGTCGTTCACTCCATTTGATAAACTTAATATGCAGTAGCTATCCCCTGTAGCTGAAAAAATATCTGCGTCTAAATACAAAAGGCTAGTGTCTGTTTGGTCTACGAATAATACGCTTGCAACTTTACTTGTCGTTTTATTAACCACAACATCGCTAGGCTTTACGCCAATGGTTGAAAAATTTAAAGCTGAATCTTTCATCGTGTTTACAGCAACTAAAGATAAAGTGTTCGTACTTTGAACAACAAGGTACTTAGTTAAAAGTAAAACCTTATTAATTAAATAATAATCAGAGCCTGTAGTGGGAGTAGTAGGGACGCTATATGATGCAGATGCAGATGGCAATGTCAATGTTTGAGCAGTCCCGTTTGCATATACAGGAACTAGAAAGTTTTGTTCTGAAAATATATCTATCGCTTCCTCGTAACCTCTCGTTAAATCAGCTAAGCCAATACCAGACGCTCTGGCGTTCTCCTTCATGAGCTGATAGTTATACTGATAAAAGTAGTCTTCAAAAATATCTAGCTGCGCTTGCTTAGCGTATAAGTTAAAATCACTAGGCGTAATATAGCCATAGTTATTTTTATTAAGAACCGACAGCACCGTTTCTCGTACTGAATTTATTATACTCATCTGTCTATTTATTTACAGCAAAGATAAGCAAAAAAAAAAGAGGCTACATTTCTGCGGCCTCTTCTAATTGTAAGGAGTAATCAATTCCTATGCTAAAAAAACTTTTGTAAAGATATACATTATTTTTTGTTTTCAAGATTTTTTTCAAGAAACTTTAATACTTCAATACCTTCGTCAGACTGAAGATAACCAGCTACTACGTAGAAAGGGTCTTCTCCAAAAGGAATGTTAACCATTCTTTTTTTATTCTTGTCTGTATTAAAATATACATCCTTCTTGTGATTTTTAAATATTAGTACCTTGTGAGAAAAGAACTCTTTTACTTTAGAGTTTAGCTTTAACGTAGGGTCCTTTACTGCTCGTAAAAATTCTGCTGGCGCTTGCTCAGCATATATTAATATATCTCTTTTTAATTCTGCTGATGTTGTTCTTGATATATCTGTATTAAAAAGAACTCTAGCTAAAGATTCCACTTGGTCTATTTCTAATTGACGAGCCTCTATAAGAGCGTCAACTCTAGAATTTAAAACAGCCATCTCTTCTTGAGCATCTTTCTCTACATCTACTTCTATGAATTTAGAACCATTCATAGGGTGGTAGTGTAGGAATTCTTGAAGTGATTGATTAGTTCTTGGAACAGATAAAAATCCATCCTCAAACACAATCGGCTCTACTATAGCGTTTCCATCTTGCTCGTCCTCAAAGGGACTTTTCTGATTTCTAGCATAACGCAGGGCTCTATTGGTACCTGAAGCTTCATCAAAATGCATTAAGGGATATCTTCTTGAGTTTCTAGTTGGCAGCATAAAAGAAAGAGGAGCTGCATCTCTTGTTAGTTTGTAAGTCTTGTTGACTAATTGTTTAGTTTTCATTTGATTATAATTTAATTATTAAAAAAAAAAGGAGGGCATATTTATATACCCTCCTATTATTTAAACTACTTAATCTTGGAAGATTACGAAGTTGTTTGCACCCATAGTACATACACATCTTTCAGATAGGAAATTTACTTCCATCGCATCTAAATCAGATGTCATTGCACCACCAGCTGAACCTGTAATCCAAGTCTTGTACTTTCTGTCTTCAGTTTCTGAAGCTCTGTAACGTACATGTAAGAAAGGACGCTTAGCATTCTTCCCAAGGATTTGGTCATAAACAGTAGTAGAACCTGCTGGTACTAACATTCCGTTTACAGCTCCTACTCCAGTTAAACCACCTCTCATAGTTGGGTCGTTTAAGTATTTCCAGTCAGACTTGTAAAAGTCATAACCTCTACGGAATCCTGTGAATCCAAGGTTTAATGCCATCTCCTCGTCATTGTCAAACAATCCGTAAGATGTACCACCTGCTCCGTAAGAGTTTTGTGACGCTAACATATCATCAATATCAAATCCAAACTGTCTGTTTAAGAAAAGTACGTTCTCTTCAATCGCACCTTGCTTATCTAAACGAGAGATAATTGCATCAAAGTCTGCAAGAGCAACGGGGTTTCCACCAGCCCATACATTTCCTCTAGTTTCCACTGCGTGGAAGATACCTTCAGAACCTTTGTTTCCTACATCTCCACCAGCTGCAATTGCTCCAGAACCTGCTTCTGCTGGCACTGCTTCAATCATTGCTGTCTCTAGGTAGTCATCAAAACGCAAACGAGTTTCATGCTCAGACTTCAAGTACCATAAGTATCCTGAAGCTCCGTTCTCTGTAGTTACTTCAATCCATCCGATTTGAGCCATATCAGAACCTGATACTGCATACTTATCTTTGATGATGATTGGAGAGTTGTCGAAGATTTCATCTTCAGCCTCTAAAGAACCCTGCATTCCGTTACTTCCTTTTTTGAATTCAGAACCATAGATAAAGATAGTTACATCTGCATTACCTGCACCTGTACCACCTGTAAATCCTGCAGCATTATAAAACGCTACTGTGATTTGGTTATCATTTAATCCACCTGCAACACCTACTGCTGTTACAATTCCTTTGAATTCTCCTGAACCGTCATTGTTAGTAACAACTAAAGTTTGACCTACACGAATAGCAATAGTTCCAGCTGTTAAGCCTGTTGCAGCTCGGTCTGGTACTAACGCATCGTTAATATCAAATGTTACGTTGTCTCCAGCGATTACTGCGCCAGTTCCACACTGTGTATATTTAGTGTGTAATCTTCCTTGCTCTGCCCACTTTACTAAGTCTGAGTTACTTGGTAGCTCAGCTCCTACTAAACGTAAGAAAGAAGAAATAGTTCTGTTACCATAACGCTCAAATTCTTTTTCATAAGTGTCTGGTAAATACTGATTCAAAAAGTTGAAATCAGTAATGTAATTTGTAGCCAACGGCACCTGTTGTGGTGCTGGCTGTAGTTGAAAACCTGGTCCTACTGGGGTAGTATTCGGTCCTAATAATTGTCCTGCCATTTTTTTATTTTTTTAAATGTGGTTAATTTCTTTTAATACTCTTAATCTTTAACCCCTTACCTTCACTTGCATTTACTGCACGATATTGAGTTCCACCTTTTACGGTTGTCTCTGGAGCAGAACGTGTAGTCATATTGATGTTCTTCATCTTTCTGGTTACGTTATCCGTTGCTGCGGCCATACCTTGCTCATAAAAATACCTAGCGAACTTGTCAGGGTTCATTGCTGCTGATAATGCTTTATGATACTCACCTGCATTCTTAACTAATCCATCTTCATTTAAGTGTTGGGAAATAAAATTCACCACACTTCCTTGAGATTTTTTAATTTCCTCTGCAGAACCACCTGGATTGTAAAATAAATTTACATCATCAATAGAAACCTTAAAACCTTTAAAGTCTTGATTCAGTACCTTTTCTGTTTCCTTGTTAAAGAAATCTACTTTCCTGGACTGTTCTTCTTTTTGAGTATTTGCACTCTCAACATATTGCTTGTACGCCTTGTAGTCTTCGCTGTCCTCAGAAATACCAGTTGCGCTTGACTCAAGCGGCTGGTGATACATTTCTTTTTGTTCATTGAAAAACTTCTTAGCTTTTACAATAGCCTTTTTCTTTTTTAACTTAGCTCTTTTAACATCAGTCTCGTCATCAATGTCCTCATCATATTGATAGTCCTCCATTAATAATTCAACGTCATCTTTATCTATACCTTCTTCGGTAGCTAAAAGATACTCGGTTAAAATCTGGTCATCTTCTAAAGAATCAATGTCTCTGTTTAATTTAACATAGTCCTCAATCCCTCTTCCAGTTTTCTTTTTATATTCAAAATAAGCGGATACATCTTCTGGTAACTCTTCATTACCTTCTTTCTCTGTAAACAACTGGTCTACAGATGATATATCTTTATCATACCTGTTCTTAATAAAGTCAAGTACATCTTTTTCTTCTAGCTGAGGACTTGTTGTTTCTTCTGAAACAGTTGTTTCCTCCACAGCTGTTGGCTGTGTTTGCTCTTCGTGCTTCTCTTCAACTTTTTGAATTAAAGATTCCTCTACTTGAGCTGCTGATTTTTCTTCTACAGAACCTACTTCTTTTACTGTGTATTCCATTTGATTAAATTTTAGTACAAATATAGTACAATTAATTATTACATTTTATTTACTTATCTTGGGTCAAATTCTGCTAAATCAAAACCATCTAGGCTGTCTTCATTAGACTCAAACCTTTGAGGTGGTAAATTATTTTTTCTTTGATTTATAAGTCTTGACTGTTCGCTGTTCGCCTGACTTATTCTGCCTGACTTGGCCGACTCTCTGCCTGCTTCCCTTGTTGCTAAGGCCTCAGCCTCCATTCCATTAAGCTGCTGGTTATAGCTAAACTCTTCAGCCATAAGCATGCTTTTAAGTTGAGCCTGATTCTTCATCTTCTCTATTTCAAAAGCTATCTCCGCTTGTTTCATTTGCATTTTGGCCTGCATCTCCGCTTGAGATTTCTGCATTGCCATCTGGCCTGCCATCTGCTGAGATTTTAATTGTGAAGCCGCTTGCATCTGCTGTTGAAGCATAGCCGCTTTCTGGTCTGCGTCTTGCTTCTGCTTTCTTTTTACTTTAAGCAATTGATTAGCAAGCTTTATGTTTTTTATTTCTCTAATATCAATTGCATCTTCAAGATTAATATCTCCCTTAGATAAAGCCATCTGAATGTTCTGCTCCAGCTTAGCCTTCTCTTCTTCGTCAGGGGCTACATCTATAAATATTCCAAAGTCGTATATGTATAAATCTGAAATATCATTTAATATACTTACGTTATATTTTCCTATCTTATTAATGAAGTCATCTTTAAAATCCGAGTACTCTAATACATCTGCAATTCTATATGTTAAAGCCTCTGACAATGTTCTATATATATATAAACTACCCTGAAGTATGTGTCTAGTTGCTGTGTTAGAATTTAAAGCGGCAAGCTTCTGTAATCCTACTAGAGAATTAGGGTCGGGACTAGAGCCATCTCTCGCCTCGTTTAAGCCTGTTACCTGGCGAATCATCCCTAGGTAATGGTTATAGTTAGATATAAGCATTTGAGTCTTACTAGCTCCGCTATTGGATGTCAGTTGCTGTATAGGTACACGAGCTTGATTGAAATCTCCGTCTTGTGTGTAGCTTCTACCAACTACACTACCAGTCTGAAAATATAATCTTAATGCGTCTTCAGGGTTGTAGGCTTGTCCTGTCCCTAGGTCTACTTCACTTAATCCATCCGCGTCAATAAACACACCGTCTGGAACAACTCTTGCTATTACCTGCTGTAGTTTTAAATGAGTAAGCTGTATGAGGTCTGTAAACGGAATCATTCTTCTAACTAAAGATTCAATAACTCCCTTGTACATTCTTGGTGCTACCGCTACGTAATTAGGCATAGCGTGTTGAGAGGCTGACTGAGGTCTTACCATATTCTTAGCAAGCTCCCATTTTAAAATTATATCCGTACCCATCACCATTACACCGTCATACCAAACGTCAATTGTTTTAGACACCTTTTCAAACTTGCCGTCTTCCATCATATCTAAAGGAGGATTAAATCGGTCGTCTTTCTCAATCATTTTTACTCCTCCATTATCAGAAACTTTTTTCTTATAAACCATTTTTTTTGTGGTCTTATAATTAAAGTATAACAATGTCACTGTGTCTCTAGTAAAAATATCATTCTGCTGCATCTGCGCAACATTATAATAGTCATACCAGCTTTGACTGTACTTGGATATTTTCTCTAAGTCTTCATTCGTAAGGCTTGGGTCTATCTTTAAGAGCTCTGTGATTGGAACCACTTTTATTTCTCCCCAATAGAAACAGTCTTTAAAGTGTGGGTCTTCTGTATAGCTGTATACTATATTAGCAGGGTCTACATACGAGACCTGAACCCCTGAACCTGGCAGAAACTCATGCTTTGCACAACCAATACCTATAACTGTTAAGTCATAGTCTATTCTTTTTCTTGTATCATCGTAATGGTTCTCCGAAAACATTGTGTCAATCGCCTCTTCCTCAGCTATCTCTATAGCTGGCTTATAGTTAAGGGTCATATACAGGGTAAGCTCTTCATCGTTCTCAGGAATACTCTCAGGGTTCATAGTAAACGGGTCTACACCTGTTGCTTTTTGAATGTCCAGAAGAAGGTCTTTAGCCGCCATCTGCGACTCAACTATATCTTGATACTTACTTCTTTTACCCTGTGACAAAGCGTCCTGAGCATAGGCCTTAACTTTAAAAAGTCTATCAGACATTCCGTTAACAACTATATCTACAAACTTAGGAAGTATAGGGACGGGTGTCCAGTCAAGGTTTAGGTAAGACAAGTCTCCGTCTACTGCCAGTTCACTTTTATATTTTGCAACAGACTGTTCGCCTCTTGCATATAAACGAAGTCTATGAAAATCTCTCCACTGACCGTAGTATCTACTTCCATTGCCGTCTTTCTTAAACCACTCATACTGTATCGCTTGCCCTATCTGTAAGCCAAACTCATCAGTGGCTTTTTCGGCATCTGATACAAATTGACTAGGGAATCCTACAGATGAAATATCTATCTTAACTTCTTTCATCTATCTTATTAAATCGCTTGTTAATCCCTTATTGGTATACCTCGCAAAGTTAATGGAAATTTTCGAGCTTTTCTTTTCAGGTGTATAAAGATGTTTTTGGCAGGCCATTATAGCTAAGCCACTACTAATTGAAGCATCAAACTTGGTTCTATTGGATATGTCAAACTTAGCCCAATCCTCTAGCGTCCTAGTAAAAACCATTGTCCCCATTAGGTCAGAGTCTCTAAATGTTTCCTCTATATCTAAGCCCACATGTTTTTCAATATATGATTCTATTGCCGCAGCATGAGCCTGCTTTATATCTTCACTTGAGTTAGGTATACCACCCAGCTCTCTTTCTGTTATAGATAGTTTATTGTACGGCTTGTCAGGTCTATTAATACAGAACCCTCGATAGCCTCTATTCTTAAAATGGTAAAGCAGTCTAGGCTTATTGTTCTCTATAAGTATAGGCATTCCATAAAAGACACAGGCCATTAGCACTTCTTCAAAAAATATCTCTGCTGTTTGCGGTCTCGCCACATACTCAAGAAAAAACTCATTGCTAGGAGCTTCGTCCATATTAAACTTAGTTAGCCCATGCAGCGCACCGTTAGATGCTCCGCCACCAACAGTTCCTGAGATGTCATAGCTATCACATCCAAATGCGCCAAGGTGTTCATTGGCAGGTAATTTTCTTCCATTCCTATTTATAAATCTATTCTGTAAATTTTTGTTTGGAGTCCATGATACTAAAAACCTTCCTCCTCTGTTTGGAGTCCATATTACTTCTGTATCTTTTATTCCGTTCTTCCATGAAAACGAACCTCTTGTTAAGTGGTGCTCCCTTATAACAGAATCGTTGTAGTCTATCTGCTGATAAATTCTTGTTAAATTAAATAAAGATTGCTTACTCTCATCTCTGAACGCATGTGATTCTGTTCTAGGAAATTGTCTGTAGAATTCATTCAAAGCATCAGGGTCACTCTTTAAAGAGTCTACCTCATTCTCCCAATAATCAATTGCACCTTGATTTATTTTTTCTCCATCTACACCAAGCAAGGGTTTAACGGGAGCTCTGAATACAGGCATGCCATACCTGTCTATAAATCCTTCCATGTTCCACTCCATTGGAATAAACAAACTATATAATCCGCTTTTAGTTTGTCCGTTGGAATTTCTTTTTTCTAATGATGAGTCTTCAAATAGCTTTTTAAAGTTAGCCCCTCCTTTGCTCAAGGCATTAGAAGTAGAACCCATCATACATTTACCAATAACCCTACTACCTAAACGTAAACAGGTCTTTGTAACTCGCCAGTTATTTAGTATGTTGTTAGGCTTTATCCATTTTCCGCTTTCATCATGAACAAGTAGTAATAACTTTTCTCCATCATAAGAGTTGTCGTCAGTGTTTTTCCAGTCAATGGTTGTATCTAACCCTAACAGTTCTTCTGTGTCTGACTTATACATATTCTTTTTTGTAATCTTAGACGCAGGTATCCTAAACGCTAGTTCTGTTTTAGGCTTATCCATACCGTCCTGAATAGGCTTAAAAAAGAAAGGCAATCTATTTGCTATAGGAACAACCTTGTCTGTAAACATTTTCTTTGAATCAGAACCTGTCTTTGATAGAATACCAACCCTCGCATCCTTAGCTAAGGTTCCTGTATTTACACACTCCGATGAGCCCATATAAGAAAACCCTGACCTCCTTATCTTAAGGTACGTCATTCCAAAGGACCTAGTGTCTGCCTTGCATGCCTCCCAAAAAATATAAAATATTCTATTAGCTTCCCTGTAATCTGGATAACCAACATCAATAGAAGTCCATTGAAGGTACATGTAATGAGCGCCAGTTATATATGTGTGCTCTCCGTTGTTATAAAACCAATGCCCCAACTCCCTACTGTCAAACTCTTTTTCTATATAGTCTACCCAGTTGTTTTTAAATTCATTAGGCATTTCATTCCATTGAAATATAGATTGAATTTTATTAAGCTGTTTAGGTATGTCAATTCGTTCCCAGTATTGCATAGCCTTAGACTTAGAGCGAGAATGTATTTTCTTAGGAACTTTTGGTAAAGCAATTATCAGCCCCTGAACATTTAACACCTCTCCTATCTCACCGCTTTTAGATATACATATTAAGTCATACTTTTCATTGTATCCGTAATCCCAACTCTTGTTTCTGTTCTTGTTGGAGAGTACTGACTTAGGCACATAATCTTCTAAAGATTTATACAGCGCTTTATTTTGACCTTCTTTCTGCAAATCCTTGTTTTGTGTTTACTTTATTATCACTACCATCTAAATCTAAAGCGGCTCTCTCTGCTTCTATTCTGTTTAGTATTTCAAACGCATCGAATATTGCGAGCTTTTTAGTTGCTGCCGCATTCTTTAATCTGTCTGCTGCTAAGTCGTCTTCGGGGTCGTGCTTTATAATGTCTTCTCTTGCAACTTTTATTAACTGCTCCACCGCGCTTCTGGCAGCAGATATAATATCTAGTTTTATTTCTGTGTTTGATTTCATAGTATCATTGTTATTTGATGGTCGAACATACGATAAAGCTTTTCTCCATCAACCTCAAACTCATACTCGCTGTCAGGCTTAAAAGAAATTAAATCTCCCTTCTTAACTCCTTGGCTAATTAATTTTTCGTTTGGAATCTCTACTAAACCAACCAAAGGTTCTTCCTTTGTGTTCTTAAATATAATAGACTCTTTTGTTTTTACTGGCTTTATGTAGCAGTACCTATCATGGGCATGCCAAACATTATCTTGTTTGTATGCAAAGTACTGGTCGTGGTCTACTAAGAATAGGTTGTCTTTAAAAAAACTTTTACCGCTTCTCCTTTGTCCCCTGATGTCGTTGTAGAATTTAAAAACATTGTGATGAACAAGGAGGGTGTCTCCTTCTTTTATGGGACCAGAATAATTTATAGGCAATGCTTTTACTTCGGCATATCTATTTGAATATCTTACATCCTCCTCTGAAGAGCTGACTAAAAAGTCTATACCTCCAATGTTTTTAGTATTGGAGTATCTTTTATTTTCTCTGGGGGTTACTATAAAGTCTGTTGGTGATTTCAAAAGTTTATGTTGTATTCAATGGACACAGGCATAGCAGGGCTAAACTCTTTCCAAAGAACAATAACATCATCTTCTTCTATGTAAATCTTGTAGGACTGTAATACAGAGTCGTACTTTATTAAATGAATCTTGTATGCTCCATTCAAAACGTTCTGACCTACCAGGTAATGCATAGCTCCAGACTTATAATCTGGACCGACAGATATTTTTCTTATATCCATTATATTAAATTAAAAATTTATATTATCTTTGTTCAAGTCTCTACAACATCAAGTCAATGGTTTTCGATTTCGGTCAATTCTGTTGACTTTTTACTTTAAATAAAATTCACTTAAGCATAAAGCGTAACGCTTGTCATAGCCCCATCGTTTCCAACCAACTGTCCATCTGCTAATACTCCTGCTGGAGTATATGTTCTAAATAAAAACTCTTTATACTCTTGTAATACTCCTCCTATAGTTTGACTTCCTAGTGTGTAACTGTAAACCCTAGCTACACTATCCCCAAACTGCAATGCTAGTTTGTTTCTATCTGTAGGTACGGTTGCAGGGGTGTAAGTTACTTTGATTCTAAACTCTCCAGTTCCATTCTTTGAAAATTGCAGCTCTCTAAATGTAGTCGGAGTACTTACTGAGTCTCCTACAAACAATGTTGAAGATTGTGTTGTTGCAATTGCTGGAGCACCTGATGGAAATAATTCAGTTAGCTGACCTACCCATGATAAAGGCTGACTTGCGTCAGTTTCTATAACCTGACCCTGTGCTGTAACTCCTAATGTTTTAGCTACCGTTCCTGTAACAGTTCCACTTCCGTAAGAAGGTAAAGAAACAATTCCTGCTTTAGTTATCTCTAATGCGTTAGACTCATTTCCTGCTGTCGCTCCATTACCTATAACATAAAGCATATCTGTTGCAACCCACGCGTCTACACTTCCAGGAGTTCCTACTAAGTTGAATGAACCTAAAACAGTTTCACGATAAGATGTAGACTCTAGGCTTGTACCTACTGCAAGGCCTTGTTCACCAGCAACCCTACTACCGCTTCCTATTGCCATCCCTTTTGGTGCTGTTAAAAACACTGTGTTTTCAGAACCAATACTAAATCCTTGTGGAGCATTAACTTGATTCTCGTCCCCCCATGCGTTTGATTTAGTTGCTGTAGTTTCGTTTCCAGTTCCTAAAGATATTGAATAAGAACCTGATGCTGTATTGTCTTCTGCTCCAAGAGCTATTGAAAAGTTTCCAGATGCTTCATTGTCAGTTCCAAGTGCAAACGAGGAAGTTCCTGATGAAACATTGGAGCCACCTATAGCTACAGCATCATCCCCTGATGCTGTTGAGTTTATACCCAAAGCAACACAACCTACTGATAATGAGCTGTTTCCTTCTCCAACTGCAAATGAGCGTTTCCCTTGAGTCAATGCACCTGCCATAGCTACTGACTCTTGACCTTCTGCTCTTGAAAGAGGATTAACGGCAAAGGCTCCTCTTTCTACTGCTATACCTGATGACAATGCTGTTGAGTTTTCTCCTATTGCAATACTTTCATTTCCTAGAGCACTAGAGTACTTAGCTCTTGCGTTAGCTTTATATCCTGCCGCAAAACCATATCCTTGGTCTTGGCTGGGAGTGATAATAATTCCTATATGAGTTCCAACAGCAACTGTGAAAACACTATCACCTACTATCTCCCAAATATTAGTAGAAGTTTCTATAGCTGAAAGAACTACAATTGGAGTTAAAGGATATTCAGTCAGAGAAGGTATAAATATTTCGTCACCTGCGGCTATTGTTCCGTCAAGTATGGTTGCTTCAACTGAGCTTGTGGTTGGTTGACTTATAACTGTTGCAAGCACCGCACCTGAAACTGATTTTCCAAGCGCAACATCAGCATCCCAAGCTGCGAAAGATTCATCATTGGCGGCAAACGAAGCCTTACCATAAGAAAGAGTCTTGTTTCCTAAAGATACACTGCCTTCTCCATAAGAATAAGCGGCTGCCCCAATGGCTATTGAACTATTACCCTCTGCTTTACTGTCACTACCTACTGCAAAAGAAGTTGCGGCATAAGCATCAGAGCCGTTTCCCATCGCTACAGACGAACCGCCTGAAGCTTTAGAGCTTTTACCTACTGCAAATGACCACGCGCCAGATGCGGTAGTGTCTCCACCAAGGGCTACAGCAGCATCTGCAGAAGCCTCTGTGCTTAATCCTATAGATACAGCACCTTCAGCTGAAGAAATTGTATTAGTTCCTATAGCTATAGACCCTATGCCTGTCGCCAATGAGTCCTTACCTATAGCTATTGCGTACTGCTCACCAGTCTCTGCTCCGAAACCTACTGCAAAAGAAGCTGCCCCTTGCGATTTAGCCTGCTCCATCAAAGCAATAGATGACTCGCTTGAAGCAACAGCTGATGAACCTAATGCAAATGAATAATCTGCTTTAGCCTCTGCTCCTCTTCCAACTGCAAATGAAAAATCTCCATCCGCTTTACTATCTTGTCCAAAAGAATTAGCTCCCTCTCCATCTGCCTCTCCACTTCCAGTGGTGTCATTGAATATTAAAGAGTTTACTCCTAGTCCATTTTTTATTTTTGAATCACCTAGTTCATTTGGGCTTGTCCATATTGCAACAGTGCCAGCTGTTCCACTACCTGTAAGAACAGATGAGTTGTCAATCTTATCCCAGAATACGTTACCTAATAAATCTTCAGATATAATTGCCCAGTCACCAATTTCCCAGTCTGTAATTGTTCCCCCTCCTTGAGTAGGAAGTGGTGTCGTACCAGCTGTAGAAACTATCCAGTAGTATCCAGTGTTCGCAGGTGAGATTGCAATAAGGGTTAAAGAAGGGAAGTTTGTACTAGCGTTCCAGCCTCCTTGGAATTCTAATCCTGAGCCTTGATAGTTCTCCCATCGTACTGTTCCATCAGTTTGTGAAACTAATACCTGCTCTCCGCTACCTACGTTACCTGCTCCATCAGCAACCTGACCAAGTAGTACCGCTTCTCCTGAGCTGGTAAATTTTCCTTGTACAGTTAAATATGTTTCCATCATGACCCCGTCTATAAATAAAGACGTGCCTGTAACTCCAAGTTTACCTCCAACCGAAATATCTTCTGCAACAGTTAAAGAGCCTAAACCAAAACCGTTGTTTAGCGTTACCGTGTTTCCTGCAAAGTCTTGAAACAGCAGTGAATTAACCAATGTGTTTTGAGTACTAAACATTGCAATTCTAAATGCGTCTCCATCTAAAATTGTTTCTGCAGTAAAATTAGCAATGTCACCTAGCGTAAAAGTTTTTGTCTGCTTTGGAACAGGACTCGAACTTGATGAGGTTCCAATTAAATAGTCTCCACTTTCTATTGGAGATTGATTAGGGTACGATAAGGTGTTACTAATTTTAGCCATTGTTTATTCTTTTTTTTCGGTGACCTCTCCTGTCTGTAAATTAATCACAGATTGGTCTCCGTATTTTTTTATTAGCTCCTGTTCAAGCTGCACAAACTTACTCTTAATTGATTTTATGTTTGTGATAATACCTTCCTTTTGAATCTCTAATTCTCCAACAGATATTTTAGCTTTCGTAAAAGCACTTTGTAAATCTTGTAAATTATTTAATTCCTCTTGCGTTAGTTTTTTGCTTTCCATTTTATTGAATTTAATTTTAATATTTATACAAAGATACTATTTATTTTTTTGTGATTTTTATTTTGTCTGCTATCTTCTCAGCACTTCTACCCACAACGTATCCTCCTATACCTATTTGTAGCAGGGTCCAAAACTCTCCTTCCAATATTGGTATTGGCCATCCAAACAAAGGGGCAGCAAACTTATTGTATATAACAATAAATCCAAAAGACAACATAAGCATTGGCCTCCAACTTCTTTGCAGCCAGTTTCCTTTAGCTTCAGCTAAGATAATATCAGTTTGCATTTTCTGTAGCTCCAATTGTTTTTGAATAAGAATTTGCTTAATTACATTCTCTGCTTTTATTTTTTCTTCTTTAGATGTAAACAATTCATCTAGCCCTCCTAGTAGGTCTTTTATTAAAGTTCCACCAAACCAGTCTATTATTTTTTTCATAACTTTTTATATTCATTAGTTGCATCAAAGCTTGGACAAGCCTTGTTTGAGAAATCTCTATGGCCATGTATAATGGCTTCGGGGAAAATATTTTTAAGCAATAACAGTAATACTAAAAATGAAGATTTTTGTTCTGTTGTTCTGTTATCTTCAGGGCACATGTCTGCGTCAACTCCTCCAGCATAGCATATTCCTATAGAAGTTTTGTTGTAGCCTTTTGTGTGTGCGCCAGATTTTTCTAATGGTCTTCCTATTTCTATCTGACCATCTCTTTTAATAAAAAAATGGTAGCCAATACCTGACCACCCATTCTCTAAATGCCATTCATTTACTCGTTCTGCATCTACATCCATGTGAGGTGGAGTTGCTGAGCAATGAATAATTATTTTATTTATTTTTCTTTTCATTATAATTAATCCATATTCTTTGAGCCGTATACACGATAGAACCTGTTAATAGAATTAATTTTAAAACCATTTCAACGTGTGTGAAAGACACCACTAAGCTCAATGAGTTGAGCGTATAAATTTTTATATCCTGCAAGGTCATTATTCTTTTATAAGTGTATACTCTACATTAAGGTCTAACATCATACTGTTTGTTTGATTACTCTCTACCATAATGCGCGTATTTCTCCAGCTGTTGTTCCTGTATCGTAAACTTGAATTACGTTTACAGGAAAAAATTGTCCTGCATAGCACCCAACAAATATTATATCATCACCTCCAGCAGTTTGAACTCTTACATTTCCTGGAAGCCCTATATATAAAGCGCAACCATTATTTATTCCCTCTGGGTTAGACAGGCTAGGAATCAAAGTGGTATCACTTGGGGTTACCACAGCAGCTCTGTTAGCTGTTAATTTTGTATATGCCATTTTTTGTTTTTTTTATAATTTATGATTCTTTAGGAGGAAATCTTTTTTGTAGTCTTTCAAGAAGAGATGCTCTTTTTTCTGCCATTGCCAATTGCTTTTCTTCTTTATTCTTAGGTATATTGCCTTTAAATGGAAGCGGCACAGGTGTTCCCTTTGGAGGTACTCTGCCTGCAAATCTAGAAGTCTTTGATGCATAAGCCAAATTGCCTGGCTCTTCTTTAACGTCAATTATAATCTCTGAATACTCTAAATCTTTTGTTGCATCAGCCACAGGAAATTCATCTTTGATTACTGTTCCTCTTTTTACATCTCCTTCCAACACTACTTCTGCCTCTGCTTCCCCTTCATATTTATATTCTACTTTGTAGGTTGCCTCTATTGGTCTAAGTAATGTTTCTTTTTCGTCTGTTACTTTTATTAGTGTATCTTCCATTTTTTTAAGCTATTGTAAATTCTACAGTTGTATTTTTTTGAGCAATAAAATCCATATCAACATAAACATCACATTCAAAATTTGCAGCATCTGCTGCTACGATGAACATTGCATTAAACTCTATTGGGAATGTTGGGATATTTTCTTGGTTAATATAAAACAATCCTAAATTTGGTCTTGCTATATCAGTTGAATCATCAACCATAGCTCCAAAGTTTAGGGGATTATTTGTATATCCTCCAAATCCATTGAAGTCTACAGCCTCAATATTGGAACGATTACTTGTAAAAAATATATTACCTGCTCCAACCTCAATAGAGCCTATAGCAACAACATGAGTTGTGGCTTCAGGAGTTAAGGATGCAATACATTTTAAATTGTAAGAATCATATTCTATACCGCCTACATTAATCGTAGTAGCTAATTTACTTATTCCTGCAAATTGCCCTTGAGCACCTTTTTCCAGAACAGTAGCTCCTGTAACTCCACTCATTATTTCTTCGTATGTATATATCTGCCTTTGACTATTTGTTACTTGTGAGCCTCTTTCAGTTAAGTCTACTGACGGATTAAATCCT
>Ga0209712_10000159_pt1 | contig 59463 bp, 40 predicted proteins | sample ArcOceMetagenome_FD_187443 | JGI IMG/M metagenome (GOLD analysis project Ga0209712, IMG submission 187443) | Marine eukaryotic phytoplankton communities from Arctic Ocean - Arctic Ocean - Greenland ARC118M Metagenome (SPAdes) (version 2) | ecosystem: Environmental > Aquatic > Marine > Oceanic...
TACAAACGCAAATTTATATAAAGTGATAATTAATGATGAAGAACTAGAATTAACACAAAATACATTCAGTTATACATTTACGAATGGCGGAATAAATGAGTATCCAATTACAATTACAGCTTCTAATTCTGTGGGTTCTGCAATTACGACATTTACGATAACAGTCTTAGTCTCTAATACTGATGGACTTCAATTAGTTTGGTCTGATGAGTTTGATGGAAACGGCGCAATAGATGCTACAAAGTGGAGTTATGAAACTGGTGGTGGTGGCTGGGGAAATAATGAAGTACAAGTCTATACCTCTAATCAAAATAATGTTAAAATTGAAAATGGTTTTCTTAAAATCACGGCTATCAAAGAAAGTGCAAATGCCAATACGTATTATTTTGATGAGTTAAACCTTTTAGATTCAGGAGGTAATATAGTGGATGCAATAGAAAATTTTGATGGTGCTGTACCTTCGCTTATTGAATTTGATGGCGCTAATACCCAGGTAATTGCGAATCCAGATATGTCTGGAGAAAACACTACGTCTAATGTAGTAGAATTTATTAAAACTATAGGTTCTAGTGGCAATGCGGGAGTTTTCTGGGATAGAAGTAGTGCAATTGATCTTTCTATTAATAACAAGCTTAGTTTAAAAACATGGTCGCCAGAAATAGGCGTAGTTGTTAGATTAAAATTAGAAAATTCTGCAAATGGATCTGAATTTTATTTAATGGATGCGAGCACATCGGTTTCAAACGCTTGGGAAACATTAACATATGATTTTAGTGGGGCTCCGGCATATAATTATGACCGTTTAGTTGTGTTCTTTGATCATGGAAATACGATAGCTAATTATACCTCTGGAAGAATAAAGACCCAAAATCTTTATGACTTTAAATATGGCAGAGTAGAAGTGAGAGCAAAATTGCCTTCTTCTGCTGGAACATGGCCTGCTATTTGGATGTTAGGTTCTAATTTTACATCTGTTAGTTGGCCACATTGTGGAGAAATGGATATTATGGAACAAAAGGGATGGGATAAAGATAGGGTTTTAGGGACTTTTCATTGGCAAGATAGTGCAAGTGATTCTTATGCGGGTTATGGTTTAGAAATAGAAGCGAATACATCAACATCTGAATTTCATTTATATTCATTAGAATGGACGCGAGATGTTATTTATGTTCTCTATGATAATGAGCCCTATGTGACGTTTGCTAATAATAGTAATTTACCTTTTAATGCTGATTTCTTTTTGATTTTGAATATTGCTATGGGAGGTAGTCTTGGCGGTGATGTTGATCCTGCTTTTACCCAAGACACTATGGAGATCGATTTTGTCAGAGTTTATCAGTAAAACAGTTATTTAAATTGGCTAATAGTCCTTAATAGTAAAACATTTTTAGAAATAGAACCGTGTTTTATGCAAACAATAATTTACTAAATTTACTTTTTTAAAAATTCAAAATGAATTATGAATAATAAGACATACACTATTTTTATCAGTTTTATCGTGGCATTAGGAGGGTTCCTTTTTGGTTTTGATGCCGGCATTATTTCGGGAGTCATGTCTTTTGCAGGTCCCCAATTTAATTTAAGCGAAATACAATCGGGGTGGGTGGTAAGTGCACCTTCATTTGCAGCGATGTTTGCGATGTTGTTTTCTGGAAGATTAAGTGATCTTATTGGTAGAAAAAAAATGCTGATTTTTGTCGCTTTTTTATATGCGATTTCTGCGGTTTTATCGGCTATGGCATCTTCTTATGAAATGCTGTATGTCGCAAGAATTATTGGAGGTATCGCTTTTGGCGCAGCGTTGGTTTTAGCACCGATTTATATTGCAGAAATTTCAACAGCAGAAAATAGAGGTAAGTTAGTTTCTTTGCAACAATTAAATATCGTTTTTGGTTTTTTTGCGGCATTTTTAAGTAATTACTTTTTCAATAAATACAATACATCAGAAAGCACCTTTTTAACGGATGAAAACGTTTGGAGATGGATGTTGGGGGTAGAGTTTATACCGGCAGTCTTCTATTTTTCTTTCTTGTTTTTTATTCCTAAAAGTCCACGTTGGTTATATTTAAAAGAAAATTTTGAAGAGGCGAAAAAAGTTTTAAATAGGATTCATGGTACCGAAAGAGGAGGTCTAGAAATTTCTGCTATCGAAAAAAACATACATGCCGATAAAAATAAAGCACCATTAAAAATTAAAGACTTATTAAAACCATCGTTGCGTTTTATTTTAGTTATTGGTCTAATTGTTGGTGTTTTACAGCAAATTACAGGTATAAATGCAGTGTATTTTTATGCAACATCAATATTTGAGCAAACGGGTATTGGTACAGATGCTGCTTTTTCATCCGGAGTTTTATTAAGTACAATTTCAGTTATTTTTACGTTTGTTGCCATTTATTTAATTGATAGAATGGGCAGAAGACCTTTATTGTTATTTGGTACAGCAGGTATTGCAGTTAGTTTATTATTATGTGCTTATGGCTTTAACGAAGCAACATATCAATTGTCTACAGAAAAAATTAATCAATTAGAATTTTCTGAATCCCAGAAATTACTGCCTTTGGCAGATAACGTGTATGATAATGATATTGATTTTAAAAATGCTATAAAAGCAGCTTTAGGAAATAAAATATATAGTAAAAATGATGGTGCTATTTTGGAAGCAGCAACGACGATAAATGCTACTTTAATATTAATCGGTATTTTGGGCTTTATAGCTTGTTTTGCATTTTCATTAGGTCCAGTTATGTGGGTGCTATTATCAGAATTATATCCTTTAAAATATAGAGGGTTAGCTATTGGTATTATCGCTTTTGTAAACTCGTTAATAAGTTCTTTAGTGCAGTTGATTTTTCCTTGGGAATTATCAAACCTAGGAAATGCACTTACCTTTTTTATCTTTGGAATAATTGCATTAATAGGGTTCTTTATTCTGGTAAAAATATTACCAGAAACGAAAGGAAAATCTCTTGAAGAGTTGGAGTTGGAGTTGGTTAAAAGTTAATTTATAATGGTTTGTGAACCTTCTGTCCGTGAATATATACTGACTAAATTTTAGAGTTGAAATTGTTCCTTTTTAATTTATTTTAAGCTCTCTAGATTAACAATGCAAAAACTTATTACAACAATTATAAACTATAAAAAAAATCAAGTATATTCTTCATTTTTTTCATTTCATTTAATAGCTAATTTGTAACACTTTCTTTTAAACACAACCATATGTAAACTATTCAGGCCGCGGCGGTGGCCGCATAATTGACGGTAATGTTTTAAATTCTATTTCGTTACCGAAAATAAAGGAATAAGGCTCAATGCTATTTGCACTAGGTTTTTCATATACAAATGACCTAACATAATAAGTTGTTTCTGGAACCAATGGGGTATTATTAAGTTCTGTAATGTGAGCTGTAAACAGTGTATTTAATGCAAGATAACCTTGGACAAAAACAACATTTGTTGTATTACGTTCTAAACTAACAATGACACCAATAGCATTCACAAAAGAAGAAGGGTTAATTTTTGTTAGCCTAAATGTTATATCAACACTCGTATCACTAATATTCTCAACTGAATTCGTTACTATGGCGCTGGTAATTTTTGTTTTTGCTCTTATTATTGCTCCAGTAGTACTTAACCCAAAACTAGTGTTTACGGCTCCATTTTTATTTACGTAATTTGGATTGGTTAAAGAGATTCCTCCGTTTTTTGACAAAACTGGTACATCAATCACTGTTAATACATGCGAAATACTTCCGCTATTATAAGTAGCATCTCCCTCTTGTGTTGCTGTAATTGTACTTATGCCTTCACCTACAATGGTAACCGTTGCCTCACTAATTGTGGCAACAGCCTCATTACTGCTTGTATAAGTAAAGGCACCCGTACTATTAGTTGTTGGTGTTACTATTGTATAAGAAGCATCAAAATAATTTTTTATGGTATCATTAAAATTGGTGATGGTTGGAACTAAGCCTCTAGTTATCGTGATGGTATAGGTTTTGATGGTTGAACCATCTTGGGCGGTTACTTTTATCTCTAACGTATTTGACCCTTCTTCTAATCCAATATCACCCGATGCAACAGCATTGCTAATGTTAGTATAATCGCCATCATTTACGCTTACTTGTATTGTTGCATTGGCATCTGATTGCGTTGGAGTTACCGTAATGCTTGTTTTTGCATTCGTAACACTTGTAGTGTATGAAATAGTTCCAGATGCGAATATTGGATCTAACCTTATTCTGCCTGATGTAATTATTAAGTCACTTAAATCTGCATTTGTGGAGATAATAGTTACTGAAAATGCATTCGTTGTTGCAGCATTACCCGCTGTATCTGTTGCCGTAACTGTAAATGTGTATGTTGTTCCAAAAACTGCAGCAGCATCTAAAGTAAGAACGCCTTGTGCATCAATTGAAACACCTGTACTTACACTCCAAGTTACAGTCTCATTTGCCGAAACTGAACCTAAAAGAATAGCACCTTCATCTATTGTTGTAAATACGTCTATTGTTGTAATTGTTGGTGGAGTTGTGTCTGGTACAGGACACGTACCCCAAAATGGAAAATAATTATCTTGTAAGACAGAACCATCTGCAAATTCAGTAGGATAATTAGTAAACATTGAGCTTTGCAACTGAATTTTTTGTACACACCAATTCGAAAGGTTTTGATTGAAAGATGCTGCATTTTTTAACATCCTCTTTATATAAGTTACTTCACTCACATCCCAAGAACCAATGTCCTGATTGAAAAATCTTGTGTTATTAAACATTTCTCCCATATGAGTAACACTGCTCACATTCCAAGAACCAATGTTCTGATTGAAATCACTTCCATAAAACATATATCTCATATCAGTAACACTACTCACATCCCAAGAACCAATGTCCTGATTAAAATTAAATGCGTATTTGAACATCCCATTCATACTGGTAACACTGCTCACGTCCCAAGAACCAATGTCCTTATTAAAATTACCATTAAGACTAAACATGTTATCCATATTAGTAATGCCACTTGTGCATGTTAAGGCTGTTCGAGGGTCGATTTGTGCATTTTTATCTTCGTCAAGAAAAGCTTTAATCTCTTCCGCTGTTCTTTTCGTAAATGTTTTTTGAACGCCATTTATAGTTAATGTTCCTGATTCCCCTTCAGCTGCATTTTCACATAAACATGTAACGCCATTAGCAGCTAATATGAAAGTAGGGTTGCTTCTATTTACCGTTAGGATATACGTTTTTAGGGTTGCCCCATCTTGTGCAGTAACTTTTACATTTACTGTATTTGAGCCAACATTTAAGGCCAAAGCACTCGATTCTGCAGCTGAGTTAACTGTTGTATAGATACCTTCGTTTACTCTTGTTTGTATGGTTGAATTGGCATCTGATTGCGTAGGAGTTACCGTAATGCTTGTTATTGAATTATTCACATTTATTGCATAGGCAATTGTACCTTTGGCAAATGTTGGACTTAAAACACCTGCTGTGGTAGTTAAATCGCTTAGTTCTGCGTTTGAGGATAAAGGAATGGCACCTCCATATTCATATGTTCCTATATCCCTGTTACCCACAATTGAAAACCCTCTTTGATCTAAAGGTAGACTAGTTGTTGTACCACTATTTATTGCTGGACTCCCAGCACCGATACTAATGGTTTTTGTAAAACCTCCGTTATCTGTTAAAGTACCTAATAATGGATCCTGTCCAACAATACAATCTATATATACACCCGCGAGTCCACCAGCAGAAGTATCTTCTATTAAACAGTTATTCACCGTCCAATTAGTCGCTTGTTGAGAGTACATTTGAGATCCACCTAGAGTGGCAGTATTCCCGTAAAACAAAGAGTTCGTTAGGTAAATTGGCTGCGGATTAGCGCTAGACCCCATTTGCATGTAAGCCCCACCATATGGAGCAGAATTCCCTACAAAAGTAGAATTCGTTATGCTAATGTTATTTGTAATTGTTGGTCTATTCATAATAGCACCTCCAGTATTACCACTGCTATTATCACTAAATGTGGAATTGGTAATTTCCATGTAATTAACTTGATCGGCAGGAAAAAAAGCGATTGCTCCTCCACCCATCATATCCCCTGGTCTACTCTGAGAAGTATGGTGATTGTCATAGTAGGTACAATTTTCCGATATAAAGTTTGATAATTGCACAAAAACACCTGCTCCACCTATACCGTATCCACCCCAACCAGTAGTTCCAACTCTGTTAGACTCAATGGTACAATCTTTTAATTTTAGCGTTGTATTGCTGGCAAACAATGCGCCACCTCTATCACTACCATTGCTATTAGCAACATTACCATGTCTAATTGTTAGTTTTTCAAAAGTATTTTGATTCGCTTCAGCATAAGAATTATGCGTAATATTAAAAACTCTATCCGTTGCCGCCCCAGCAACAGCATTTGCTTGTACTATAGTAGCAGAAGGACTCAGACCAATAATTGTAAGCGACTTATTTGCAATAGCAATATTCTGTTCAGTAAAGATTTGTGCAGCTAATAGCAATATATCTCCATTACCAGCAGCATTAACTGCACTTTGAATCGTTGTATAAGTTTCGTCACTTCCAACATTTATTTGCTCGATAAAGTTTATACTAAGGTTCGTGTCGTAATTAGTGGTATTTACAGCGTCACTATCGCTAAAAGCAGCATCTTGAAAAATAATAGTAAGATTATTTAAGTCATTAGCATTTGCATGTGCACTTGCATTTCCTGTCAAGGAAAAAGTAAGTTGTAAGTTATTGTCTCTTATAATTACAGCTGTTAATCCTGCTGGAACTCCGGTAACTGCTGTCTTACCAGAGGTAACAAAATTTTCACCATCAGTGCCTGTAAATGTTGCGCTTTCGTAGTTATTATGGGTAATGGTAGTTGTAGCAGTAATAGCACCGTCATTTGTACTTTCCTCCATCAATGTAGAAGAAGCGTACGTTACTTTTGGTGCAGCTAATTCAATTATTGGATTCGGACTAGAGCCATAATAGGCCGACAGATTCCATTTAAGAGGGTCAGGTTCACCATGTGCAGTATAATAATATTGCCAGCTACGACTACCAGGACTGTCAGCTATATAAGCATAATATGAATCACTTGTTAAATAGTAAGAACCATATTGCCAAAGATCTTTCCCATTTGAGTTTTTCCCGATATGTACGTATAAACCATTCACTGCGGCCTTACCTGCTCCAGAAACTATATAGGAAGGGACAGGCAATTCTCTAGTTACGGTGATCCCATAATTTTTTATAGTTGTACCATCTGGAGATGTAACTTTTACATCTATTGTGTTTGCCCCGACATTTAAGGCTAAATCACCTGAGGCTGCAGCAGAGGTTACTCCAGAGTAACTTCCTGCATTTACGCTTACTTGTATGGTTGCAGTCTCATTTGACTGTGTTTGGGTTGGGGTTACTGTAATGCTTGTTATTGCATTACTTACAGTGGCTGAATATGCCATATTAGTTGGTGTAAATGTTTGGCTTAATGTAGTCTCTGAAATGCTTAGGGCCCCTAAATCTGCATTCTCAAGAGGATCACCATTACTAAATACTAATATTTTTTTACTTCCTCCAGTTGCGAAGTCTGTCTTACCATCACCATCTAAATCAACTATTATTGCTTGTAATGAATTTCCCGTACTTGCAATATCTATCTTAGGGTCAAAAGTTACTGATCCAGCTGTAGTTGTTGTATTTGTAAAGATGGTTGTAGCGCCACCCTTTGTTATAACCATATCTAGTTTGCCATCTCCATTAAGATCTCCTATTGCAATTTTTAGTGCATTCTTTCCGATTGCAAAATCAGTTTTATTTGCAAAACTAACGGTACCGCTTGTACTAGTATTAAGCAATACAGATACATTTTGACCACTATGGTTAACTGTTGCTATATCTAATTCACCATCACCATCTAAATCACCTAATGCTAAATCATATGGGCCACCACCGGTTGTAAAGTTTCCACTATTTACAAAACTAAAAGTACCGCTTGTGCTTGTATTGCGCAATACTCGAACAGAAGTTCCCCCTCCGTCGGCATTTGTAATTGCAAGATCAGGTAGGCCATCACTATCTATATCACCTATCCTAATTCCTTGTGGTCCAGTTCCTGCATCTAATACAACTTTGGTATCAAAACCAACTACCCCAACGCTACCCGTATTGCGAAACAACAACACACTACCTGAATTATCTACAACAGCAATATCTGCCTTGCCATCTCCATTCAAATCGCTAATTGCTACATTACGAAGTTTATAATTAGCAGCTCCCGTTGTCAGATTAATAGGACCTGCAAAACTTATAGAGCCTACCGCTGCAGTCGTATTTAAATAAACCTTCACATCACTGTTATTACTATAATTGACTTCTACGATATCAAGTTTTCCATCTGCATCTATATCCCCCACGGTAAGACTCGTATTGTAACCGCCAGTATTAATGGTAAGAGCAGTTTCAAAACCTGCAGTACCATTACCTCCGGTATTACGTAGTATCAACATTTCACTTGCTCCACTGCCGTCTGAGATAATTATATCTGGCTTACCATCCCCATCTAGATCTCCAGTAGCAGCAATATTGTTAGGCTCGGTTTGATTTGTTGAGAATTCCTGTTCAGCACTAAAATCTGCAGCGGTAAGAACCTCTTTACTAGGGCTAAAAGTAGGAGTAAAAAACTTTTTGCTATTTATAGTATTATTAACAGACAAATCGACAAGTGTTAAAGGTCCGTAAGTTGCTCCAGCAGGAACTGTAGCTGTTAAACTAGTTCCCGTTGCCGCTGAAACAGTTGCTTTAGTAGCTCCAAAAAACACAATATTGTTAGATGCTGTAGTATTGAAATTATTTCCTGTAATAATTACTGTTTCTCCTGCATCTCCTGTTAATGGAGAGAATGAAGAAATTACAGGGCCAGTTATTTGCGCTTGTGCAGAAACAACAAATGAAAAGAAAATAATACCTACACAAATAAACCTTTTAAAGGACTTTGTTAATGAAATAAACCTCATATTTTTTGTTATTTAGAAACATTTACTTTTTTAATAAAAAAAATCAAACTGTATGCGATCACCTGCAGTTAACTGATAACCCCCATTAGTTGCTGGATCATAGGTTAAAGAGGTTCCACTCGAGCTGTAAGTATAAGCCGTTTTGCTAATTCTAATTCCATTTACATACATTTTTACTTTACTATTAGCCGATGGAGCTTGTGATAAAGTGAAAGCTGTTTGGGATGTCGTAGCAGTAAACTCATCATCTACTTCTGTTACATTAACAGCTGAAGTAGCCCAATAAGTTGCTCCAGAGCCATTAGTTGTCAAAACTTGGCCATTAGTACCGTCTGTATTTATATAGGTAACAGCACCTGCTGTATAGGTTCCACTAGTTTTTACGGTGTAAATAGAAGTATTTCCTAATTGAATCGTATTACTATCATCAACCAATGCACCATTACCAATTGCAGTGGAATTATTTATAACGGCTGCACTATATTTCATTCCCGATTTATACCCAACAAATGAGTTATAATCTCCAGGTATTGGATTTTGAGAAGATCCAGCCTCTGAACCAATAGTAGTGGTATATGAAGCATTCCCCGAAGATCTCATTGCGTTAGTTCCTATAGCTGTATTATCTTTTCCTGTATTAGTATTAAGTGTCATAAATCCAACAGCTGTAGTATTAGATGGATATCGATTTGTTTGTGTTATGTCTTTTCCTATTAAAGTACTTTGATTTAAAGGGACCCTAATTTCTAAAGCACCAACCTTAATGTTTGAACTAAATATTTTAGTGCCTTCAATAGTTTGGTCAGTTGTTAAATCCATAAAATTACCAGTTGTTGCTAATACTTTTTCATCCACATACGTCTTCACTGATTTTACAGTTGGGTATTTCGTGTCCGAAGCACGGTCTGTATAAATATTATTGCTTTTATTGACTAGATCTTCTTTGTTGTTTTCAACTAAAGCTAAGTTATCTCCTAAAAATACAGCTGTAGCCGTTAAGCCTGACAATTCAAGTATAAAGCTTTCTTGATCAACCTTACGATCTAATGCTGTTTGAGTTAAATGACTAACTGGTTTGTCTGCATCAGATGTATTAGCAACATTTCCTAAACCAACTTGAGCTTGGGTAACTCCATGTGGATTTTTTGTTGAAGCTGAATGTGCTGAAATCGCTGCTGCATTAGTGTCTCCAGCTGTTAATGTTTGGGTAAAAGCTCTAATAAAACGTACTTTGAGTCCATCGTGCTTCCAACCATCAGTAGCACTTGCACCGTCAGTTCTCTTATTAGCAGCAAAATTATATGCCTCTTCCGTTGAGCTCCAGTAAAAATTATTATCATCTAATATAGTACCACCGTTATTTAGCGATCCTGAATTTATTTCATCTTTTCTAGTTACCAGCATCATGGTTAATTCATCGATACTCGGCAAAAACCAATCGGTGTAGTTTCCTCCTTCATAAGAATCTGCTTTCTGTGCGGCATATCCCAAATTAGTTTTACCACTACTTGCTTGTATACTAACAATCTGATCTGTATTAGATTTCCCCGTGCCTATAGCAGTGCCATTCGCTCCTGTTGCCACGAAGGGTCCTACATCCCAAGCTAGAGCACCCATATCATTAACAGTACAAACCAAGCCATGCTCACCTGATGCATCTAACCAAAATACGACGCCGCCATCTCTATAATCTCCTAATGCAGGAGGAGCTAGTGGTTCTAAAGCGGTTATTCTTGTTTCTAAACCTGTTAAGTCCTGATCTCCAGGATACGTGATTTTGGCGTTATTTACACTGATATCACTTGTTTGTTGAGTTGATATTGTTATCGTATTACCTTCTAAAACTGTTCCTGCAACTATCCCGAAATCCTTATTGAAGGCGCTTTTCTTCGTATTAATTATTGGCTCTAAACCTGTTAAATCTTGATGGGTAGTTAAATAACCAATGTTACCTACGTATGCAACTACTTGTGCTTCGGTTAATTGTGTATTAGTATTAACTGTGTGAGGTCCACTTTTAAAACCTAAAGCGGTTACTCCTGCCGCATCTAATTGCGTATCTTTAAATACAGCACCTGCTGGAACATCGGTTAAAACTTGACTATTATCTACCTTACCATCTAATGCTGTTTGAGTTAAGGTACTAACAGGTTTGTCTGCATCAGATGTATTAGTAACGTTGTTTAATCCTACATCTCCTTTAACTAGGGATACAGCCCCAGTTCTGCCTGCTACACTGCCCACTGCGTTAACTTCTGCTCCCTCTTCAATGGTTGCCAGTTTTGTACTTGCCGTGTTGTTATAGCTAATCTTAGCTGTATTAGCTGTTATAGCCGATGCTTGACTTGAAGTAACTCCAACTTTAGTTGTGTTAGTTGTAATGTCGGAAGCTTGAACTGAAGTGATTCCCGTTTTAGCAGTATTCTCAGCAATTGCTGCAGCATTCATTTGTTCTGCAGCAGTAGCTCTGTAGTATTCTTGATAGATCGAATTACTATTATCAGAAATGCTCCTTTCATTTAAATAAATTAAATTATTATTGACAGATGTAACAGATGTGTTGTTATATATTTTAGAAATGTTTGTCTCAATACCAGATGTGTTTGTAGAAATATTTGTTTCGTTGGTTACAATGTTTGTAAAGTTCGTTTCGATGTTTCTCACGTTCATTGCGATGTTTGCAGCATTTACACCTTCAGCACCGGAGGCTCTAGTTTCTTCATTCGAAATCACAGTAGCATTAGCATCTAATGCTCTTTGGGTTAAAGCACTAATTGCTTTGTCCGCATCAGAAGTATTGGTAACATTTCCTAAACCAACTTGAGCTTGAGTAACTCTATGTGGATTGTCTATTGAAGTTGAATGTGCTGAAATATTAGTTGCATTAGCAACTTCTGCTAATCCTGCTCTAATTGTTTCTTCTGAAATTGCTGTAGCATTTCTTTGTTCAGCAACCATAGCTCTAGTTTCTTCGGTTGTGATTGCATCGGTATTAGGTACTTGCCAGCTTGCTAAACCATCAGTGTCAGAGGTCAATATTTTACCTGATCCTTGTGTTCCATCAACAAATTTTACTGTTCCGGCTACTTCTAAATCAGCGGTTGGAGATATAACTCCAATTCCTAATCTTTTTTGAATAAGAACATCAACTGTCTGTATGTTAGTAACAAATTCATTTAACTCTATGTGTTCAATTCCAGTATTATCAAAGAATTCAACACGGCCAAAACCATCATTATTAATAATTTTATTTCCTCTTAAGTAAAGTCCTTTAGTTGCATTAATTTGCCCGGTAACGTCTAAATTAAACTGTGGTGAAAGATTACCAATTCCGACATTTCCACCGGGTATAATATTAAAACTAGAGGCTACACCAGACTCATTGATGCTAAAAGTACTGTTGCTTGTGTAAATATCCCATGAATTTAAAAATAAACCTCCATTAACAGCCATATTTCCACCCACATTCAAATCAGCTCCAATAGTTGCATTACCTGTAAATATTGGATTATTTTTATCCGCTTTTAAATCAATAGCAGTATTTTGTAAATTTTGCTCATCTTTTAAAATTAAAATATTCTCTGCATTGGCAACTTCTGCTAATCCTGCTCTAACTGTTTCTTCTGAAATTGCTGCGACATTTGCCTGTTCAGCATTCCTAGCTCTTTCTTCTTCGTCTGTGATTGCTGTAGCATTTGCTTGTTCAGCATCCTTGGCTCTAGTTTCTTCGTTACTTATTGCTGTAGCATTTACTTGTTCAGCATCTTTGGCTCTCGCTTCTTCGTTACTTATTGCTGCAGTATTTGCTTGTTCAGCATTCCTAGCTCTTTCTTCTTCGTCTGTGATTGCTGTGGCATTTGTTTGTTCAGCCTCTTTGGCTCTAGTTTCTTCGTCTGAGATTGCTGCAGCATTTGTTTGTTCCGCATCCTTGGCTCTTGCTTCTTCGATTCTGATTGCTGTGGCATTTACTTGTTCCGCATCCTTGGCTCTTGCTTCTTCGATTCTGATTGCTGTGGCATTTACTTGTTCCGCATTTTTGGCTCTAGTTTCTTCGTCTGTGATTGCTGTGGCATTTGCTTGTTCCGCATTTTTGGCTCTAGTTTCTTCGTCTGTGATTGCTGTAGCATTTGCTTGTTCCGCATCTTTGGCTCTAGTTTCTTCGTTACTTATTGCTGTAGCATTTGTTTGTTCCGCATCCTTGGCTCTTGCTTCTTCGATTCTGATTGCTGTGGCATTTACTTGTTCCGCATCTTTGGCTCTTGCTTCTTCGATTCTGATTGCTGTGGCATTTACTTGTTCCGCATCTTTGGCTCTTGCTTCTTCGTTACTTATTGCGGCAGTATTTGCTTGTTCCGCATCTTTGGCTCTCGCTTCTTCGTTACTTATTGCAGTAGCATTTGCTTGTTCCGCATCTTTGGCTCTAGTTTCTTCGTCTGAGATTGCTGCAGCATTTGTTTGTTCCGCATCCTTGGCTCTTGCTTCTTCGATTCTAATTGCTGTGGCATTTACTTGTTCCGCATCTTTGGCTCTAGTTTCTTCGTCTGTGATTGCTGTGGCATTTGCTTGTTCCGCATCTTTGGCTCTCGCTTCTTCGTTACTTATTGCAGTAGCATTTGCTTGTTCCGCATCTTTGGCTCTAGTTTCTTCGTCTGAGATTGCTGCGACATTTGCCTGTTCAGCATTCTTAGCTCTTTCTTCTTCGTCTGTGATTGCTGTGGCATTTGTTTGTTCAGCATCTTTGGCTCTCGCTTCTTCGTTACTTATTGCAGTAGCATTTGCTTGTTCCGCATCTTTGGCTCTAGTTTCTTCGTCTGAGATTGCTGCGACATTTGCCTGTTCAGCATTCTTAGCTCTAGTTTCTTCGTCTGTGATTGCTGTGGCATTTGTTTGTTCAGCATCTTTGGCTCTCGCTTCTTCGTTACTTATTGCTGTGGCATTTGCTTGTTCAGCATCTTTGGCTCTAGTTTCTTCGTCTGTGATTGCTGTAGCATTTGCTTGTTCAGCATCTTTGGCTCTCGCTTCTTCGTCTGTGATTGCTGTAGCATTTGCTTGTTCAGCATCTTTGGCTCTTGCTTCTTCGATTCTGATTGCTGTGGCATTTACTTGTTCAGCATTTTTGGCTCTAGTTTCTTCGTTACTTATTGCGGCAGTATTTGCTTGTTCCGCATCTTTGGCTCTAGTTTCTTCGTTACTTATTGCTGTAGCATTTGCTTGTTCCGCATCTTTGGCTCTAGTTTCTTCGTCTGTGATTGCTGTAGCATTTGCTTGTTCCGCATCCTTGGCTCTCGCTTCTTCGTCTGTGATTGCTGTAGCATTTGCTTGTTCAGCATCTTTGGCTCTTGCTTCTTCGATTCTGATTGCTGTGGCATTTACTTGTTCCGCATCTTTGGCTCTAGTTTCTTCGTCTGTGATTGCTGTGGCATTTACTTGTTCAGCATCTTTGGCTCTAGTTTCTTCGTCTGTGATTGCTGTAGCATTTACTTGTTCCGCATCCTTAGCTCTAGTTTCTTCATCTGTAATTGCCTTATTATTAGCTTCTTCAGCTTCTATTGCTCTTGCTTCTTCGTCTGTGATTGCTGTAGCATTTGCTTGTTCAGCATCTTTGGCTCTTGCTTCTTCGATTCTGATTGCTGTGGCATTTACTTGTTCCGCATCTTTGGCTCTAGTTTCTTCGTCTGAGATTGCTGTGGCATTTACTTGTTCAGCATCCTTAGCTCTAGTTTCTTCATCTGTAATTGCCTTATTATTAGCTTCTTCAGCTTCTATTGCTCTTGCTTCTTCGTTTGTGATTGCTGCAGCATTCGCCTCTTCTGCAACCATAGCTCTTATTTCTTCTTCTATAATATTATTTGTGATTTCTGCTATTTCAGCAGTTACTTCTGCTGTAGGTGGGTGCGGCAAATACGTCAAATTTTGCTCACTTAAAGGGCTAAAATTAATTCCTGCTGAAAAGTCAATCTCAACTTTTAATATCTTTTTCGTACCATCCCACAAAATGTTTGTAAAAACAGTATCCTCTTTAGCGGTTCCTGTTCCTATTAAAAGATTCACCATACCATACCTGTCTGTAGTTAAGCTATGCTGTTCTTGGTATTCTTCAGTTCCTGATGCATTTACAACAGTAAATTGTATCGAAATAGGAGTGTTTGCTAGAATATTTCCCTGTACATTCACTCCAGGTATTTCTTGTGCCTGTGGATTTAAAATTACCGCTTGGTAACTAATTCCTTCGGTTTGTGAAAAACCGTGAAATGTGCTTACTAATAATAGTATTAAGAGTAGTAATTTTCTCATAATTGCTTGTTTTGTTTTGTTGTTTTTATTCAGTTTTATTTTCTCTTTCCACTTGTTTTTTTTGATTGCAACGAGTCATAAATTTTATAGATATTCTAAAAAATAATGCGTTGAATATTAACTTCCATCTTTTGAAATTTCATCAGTTAGCATAGTGAAATCTAGCCATAAGTCTAGCCTAAATAATTCCAGAAAATAAGTCCGATTTTTATTCAACATTTGCGCGAGATTTTTTATGCATTCTGCAAACTGTCCAAGGTATAAAGATTCCAAAAAAACAAATATTTGCTGTTCCAACTATAGTTCCTAAAATAGAATCTGTTGTATTCAATATGTAAATTCCTAATAATATGAATAACATTGAAAGTCCCAATCCTTTTGTAATATTTTTTATTTTCTCCATATTTTTCGATTTTGAATGTGTCTTGCAACGAATGGCAACGTGTTTATATGCTAATTTTGTTCTCTTTAATAGTTTCACATTGCCAGCATGTAAGGAAGTTTTATTCCTTTTATGGTTAATTTTTTTTGGAAATATCAATGAGTAAACCAAAACTTATAGCATCGCTTACAATTCTTAATTCCTCCTGATCTTGGGTATTTGATGTTCCTTCTTTAAGAGTGATGCTTTTTCCTCGCATGTATTGAATATAAAATGAAAGCGTGTCTGAAATTGGGTGTGAAAAACCAAAACCACCTCTAAAATCATACAAGTTTTTGTCAAAATCATCTTTGTTCTTTAAATCAATAACCATACTATTTATTGTTTGAGAACCTTGCAATAAATATCCCACCGAAGCAGTTCCTTTTAAATAGAGTTTCCCTTTTCTTATTTTAAATAATTCATAATCTAATCCGATATTAAACTCTAAATAATTAAGATTCCACTGCATATAATTGCCTGTGTTAAAATCACTTCCGATAGCTCCGTAACCTGCATAACTTGCACCGAATGATAAATTCAATTTTTTCGTAATGAATTGATTTCTATACCCTACAGTCATAAAACTATGAGTGGAGGCTTGTAGGTTGTCTAAGCTTAAGCCTTGTGAATTCTTATAGTCAAATGAGGACATAGTTTTCCCGGCTTCTACATACAGTTGTTGTGCCGTGGAAATGCTTGTTGTTGCTATTAGTAGCAATACTAAAGTGATTTTTTTCATTTTATCTGGGTGTGTTTCTTTTATGGTTTCTTTTCTAAGTAAAAAAAATAAAGTAGTCTTTGATTGCCCCTTACTTTTTAATTATTTTTTTTATAAATTGTTTGTTGTTACCTGTTGCCTTTAAAATATAATGAGCCGCTGGAAGCCAGTTCAGCCCCACCATTAGCTTGTCAGTAGCCGCATATCTTTTTGAAAAAACTACTCGACCTAATAGATCAAAAACAGCTAATTCAACTTTGCTTGTTATTCGCTCTGAAAAAGATATTGTGACACTTTGCTCAACAGGATTTGGATAAACAGTAGCCTCTAAACTTAAAGGAATGTCGAAGTCTATAATTTTGGCCAATACATTGGGCTGTATAAAACCTTGCCGTACGGTGTAATGTTTGTCATAAAATGTACCGATAACACTAGCTTGCCCAATGCTTTGCTGCACTGCATAAGCATTATTGTTTACCGTTATATTTTCTGAGGATCCTGAAGCTCCGATACTAGCTCTTACTAAATAATCACTTGTTTTATATTGACTGTGTGAATAGTGACTTATTAAAATTAAAAATAAGGCACTTGCAAAAAATGATTTTTGTATCATTTACGTTGATTTATTTATAAGTTAAACTGAAAATAAATTCAGTTAGCTCTACGTAAAGAATTAGGGGATAGTTTGTTATGCAAAAATAATGACAACCTTAATAATATTAGAAATAAAAAGGGGTAGTTTATGCCACCCATTCAAGAATTATTCTAGGAAAAGCGGGTAGTTTTTACTACCCGTTTAGCACTTATTGTAGGAAAAAAGGAATATGATCAATTATTTAGGTAAAATTCATTTAATGAGGTGTTTAATAAAATAGTTCGAATTTCAGTAAGATTTTCATTCTTTAAACAGAACAAACTATCCATTTAAATCACAAAAGTTAAGAACTCAAAAATGTCAAAAATTTTTCATTTTATTGATTGCGATTGTTATATTAAATTAATGCTTTTCGGGTTCTATTCTAGAGTTAAAACTTTGAGTTAAAAAGTATTTATTGTTATAAAATGAATATATTTGAAAAATTAAATTAATCTGACTTTTAATGAGGTTGCTATATTTTTCATTTTATTTATTCTTTTTTTTATTAAAAGGTTATAGCCAAGAAACATTGCCTATATACCAAGATTACCTATCAGATAATGTGTATTTATTGCATTCATCAGCAGCAGGTATTGGTAATTCTAGTAAATTAAGGTTTACTGCAAGACAGCAATGGGCAGGAGTGCCAAATGCACCCGCTTTACAAACCTTGAGTTTTCATACTAAAATAAGTGAATATTCTAATGCAGGTTATGGATTTGTTTTATTTAATGATAAAAACGGTTTTCATTCTCAAAAAGGAATACAGGGTTCTTATGCTTATCACTTACCATTGAGTAATGGTGCTGTTTTCAATCAACTTTCTTTTGGCTTGGCTTTTACAGTGGTTCAAAATCAATCAGATCAAAGAACTTTTATAGGAGATAGAGCAATTGCTGCCGTTGTAGAAAGTACAAGTTATTATAATGCAGATTTTAGTGTTGCGTATCATTTAGGAGGATTTTCTTCTTATTTTACAGTGAAGAATTTATTGTTAACGGCTAAAAATAATTTAAATGTTCAAGAACCGTTAGATTTAAGAAATTATATTTTTTCTGCTGGATACTATTTTGGTCAAGATTTTTTTGTGCAATTTGAGCCCTCTATAATGGTTCAGTTTAGAGAAGGAACAGGAGAACGAATTGCAGATTTTAATATAAAAGCATACAAAAATATTTCTAAGTCTCAAGTTTGGGCGGCACTATCGTATAGAAGAAGTTTTGATGCTAATGCTATTGAAAATGCCCAATTTATATCCCCAATTATTGGTGTAAACTACGAAAATTTAATGTTTTCTTATACGTATACGAATCAAATGAATGAGACCGTTTTATCGACATCTGGATTTCATCAAGTTTCTGTGGGTATAAATTTATGGACCAGAGAGCCAAGAGCTGCTGCTTGTCCTAATATTAACGGTTCTTTTGGGGGGTTTTAAAAATCCGTTTCAGTAATTACAATAACTTCATTATTATTATTAGAAATAAGCATTTCTAATACTTTTTTATTTTTATTGATGTAAAATTGATGTGTTCCTTTTTTTGTACTACTATTTAAAAGTTGATGTTTTTCTAATATCGTTTTAGTTTGTTTTGCAACTGCTTCTCCAGAATCTATAATTTGAATTTTATCTCCAGTTATTTCTCTAATTTGAGGTATTAAATAGGGGTAGTGTGTGCACCCCAAAACCAAACAATCTATGCGGTCTTGTATCATTGGTTCTATATAAGAAGAAAGTAATTTTTTCATTTCTGAAGAATTGATTTTTCCGTTTTCAATCAATTCAACTAGGCCTTTTCCAATGGTTTCTTTGGTAGTTATTTCTTTAGTAATAGCGTTTGCTGTTTTTTCAAATAGCTCACTGTTTAAGGTTCCTTTGGTCGCGAGTATTCCAATATTATTCGTTTTAGTGCTTAAAGCTGCAGGTTTTATGGCAGGTTCAATACCAATAAAAGGAATGGAATACATTTTCCTTAATATTTTTATGGTATTTGTGGTGGCGGTGTTGCAGGCGACTACAATTAATTTACAGTTTTCTTGTAGTAAGAGTTCTGTGTTTTTTATAGATAAATCAATAATTTCTTGTTTACTCTTTTCTCCATAAGGGGCATTTTTACTATCAGAAAGATAAATTATGTTTTCATGAGGTAAGAGGGTCTTAATTTCTTTCCAAATAGAAGTGCCACCAACGCCCGAATCAAAAATACCAATTGGTAAACTAGTTAATTTCATATCTCTGTAAAAATAAAAAAACCTACTTAAAAAAGTAGGTTTTAAAATATTATTTAAAAGTTTGTTCTTAGAAACCTAATTTGGTTTTAACAGCTGCAAAAAGATCTTCACCTTTCTTAACTAATAACCCCTTACCCATAGAAGCGTCTAAAACATATAAAATACCTTGAGAAGCAGCAACTTCTTCAACAGCTTTTTGAGCTTCTTCTATAATTGGGTTTAAGCCTTCTCCTTGTTTTTTCTGCATTTCTTGATAAGCAGTTTGTCTTAATTGCTCATATCTTGCTCTTCCTTGTTGAACTTCTTGAGCTCTAGATTCGTTTATTTCTTTAGTCTGTGCATTTTGTTCTGCAGTATACTTTTTCATTTTGCTGTCTAATTTCTTAGCCATTCCTTCAATCTCATCTTGGTAAGTTTTGCTCAACTTTTCAATATCTAATTTTAGCTTTTTTGTTTGTGGCATTTCAGCTACTAGCTTTTCAAAGTCAATATGACCCATCTTTTGTGCATTTGTAACACCAGCGACTCCTAAGGTAAATACAGCAATTAATAGTATCGTTTTTAAATTTTTCATTCTTGTTTTGATTTAATTATTATTCTTGTTTTGATTATTTTTTTCTTGCTCTTTTTTCTTTCTTAATGCTTCTTTTTTTTCTCTCAGAATTCTTCTTTGTTCTTCTCTTTTTTTAATAAGAGCAGCTCTTTTTTCGGCAATTGCTTTTTTCTTAGCTTCTTTATCCGCTACCTTTTTAGCAATTGCTAGTACTTTCTTATTTTTAACTGCTTCTAATTTTAATTCTTTGTCAGCGATTTTTCTAGCAATTACTTTTTTTTGGTCTTCTGATAATTCCTTTCTTGGTGCGTTTGCTTTTTTACTTTTTTGGTTCTTTTTTTTATCTGCTAATCTTGTTCTGTCTATAGTAGATAAAATAAGATCGCTAATATCGTATTTTTTATTTGAATATAACATGATCAAATCACTAGATTTTTCAAATACAAAATCGTATTTCTTTCTTTTCGCAATACCTTGTATGGCATTGTAAACTTGATCCTGAATAGGTTTCACCAATTGTTTTCTCACCAAAAACATATCTCCTTTAGGTCCGAAATATAAAGATTCTAACCTTCTTAATTCAACGTTTTTTAAAGCAATTTCTTCTTCTTTTTCTTCGATTAAATCTTTGGTTAAAATTGCTTTTTCATTCGCTAAATCAGATTTTAAAACTTCGATATAGCGAGATTGCTTGTCTAGTTTTGTTCTCCATTTTACAATTTTAGCATCTAGAGTGTTTTGCGCTTGTATATATTCTGGAACATTTTCTAGAATATACTCCATATCCATATATGCAATAATCTGATTTCTTTGCGACCAAAAATTTGTAGCAGTAAATAAAAGAACGAGTACTAAAAATATTTTTTTCATTTGTATAATGTGTTTAGAAAAAACCGTGCCAAAAAAAACTGTTGACATTACAAATGTGCAGTTTCTCTAGAATTGTCTTCCAATAATAAAATGTGTTTGCCAACCAGATTTTTCTGTTAGGTTAGGTAAAGGATCAAAACCATGTGCAAAGTCTATCCCCAATAAACCAAAGGCCGGCATAAAAATTCTTACACCTAATCCTGCTGAACGTTTTAATTCAAACGGATTATATGTTTCAAAATTGTCATAAGAGTTACCCGCTTCTAAAAAACCTAATACATATATAGAAGCAGAAGGGGCATCTGTGATAGAATACCTTAATTCCATTTGAAATTTATTGAAAATTGTTCCTCCTTCAATCGATGACAATCTATTGTTTTCATATCCTCTTAAACCTACTGTTTCTCTACCATCTAACTGAAATTGTGCAATTCCATCTCCTCCAACGAAATATCTTTCAAATGGATTTTGCCCTAATTCTGAATTATAAAACCCTAAATAACCCATTTCGGCGTTAGTCATTAACACTAATTTATCTGTAAATGAGGTATACCATTTACCTTTTACTGTTATTTTGTAGTATTCTAACCATTTGTACTTGTCTTGAGTATCTAAATTGGCGTAATCCTTATCACTAAACAATGAATAAGGCAATGTTGCTTTTAATGCAACAGAAAATTCTGATCCATAAGTTGGGAATATTAAACTTGGTCCTGCAGAATTTCTGCTGAAAACAGCATTGTAAGATAAATTATTTAAAGTACCATTATTTAAAATACTACTACCAACTCTAAATCCATAGTTATTTAAATTAAAACTTTGATAAGAGATAGTTTGAGATAGTTGAAAGAAATCATCTGGCCATTTTAAACGCTGACCTAAACCTAAAGAGGCACCAATAATACCTAAACTTTGATCTTTGTCTACATTACCTGTCTGAAAGTTAAATTGATACTGATTTGAGGAATAAATAGAAAAGGATAATGATTGTGGTTTTTTACCACCTAACCAAGGCTCAGTAAATGAAAAACTATAGGTATTAAATGTTCTACTCGTTTGTAAACGTAAAGATAGTTTTTGACCATCTCCCATTGGTAAAGGCTTGTATGCTTTTTTATTGAATATATTTCTGATAGAGAAATTATTGAAAGATAAACCTAAGGTACCTATAAATGAACCACCACCGTAACCACCTTGTAATTCAATTTGACTACCTCCTTTTTCTTCAACAGAAAAATCGATATCAGCAGTTTTATTTTGATAATTAGGGACTACATCTGGCGTCACATTTTGATCAAAGAAACCTAATTGACCTATTTCTCTAATAGATCTAATGATCGCACTTCGGCTAAATAAATCTCCTGGTTTTACACGTAATTCTCTAAAAATTACATGGTCATTTGTTTTGTCATTTCCAGTTACCGTAACTTTTCTAATACGGGCTTTTTCATCTTCTCTGATTCTAATCTCAACGGTAATAGAATCGTTTTTTACCCTTGTTTCAATAGCGTTGACCTGAGAGAATAAAAAACCATTATCTTGATACAATGTAGATAAGTCTTCAGACGTTGGAGTTCCATCACCTTTTACACGCTCTTTAAGCACAGCACCATTGTAAATAGCTCCTTTTTCAATTCTTAGCACAGCTCTTAATTGATCATCTGTATATTCTTTATTTCCTACAAATAAAATATCAGCAAATCTATATTGTTTTCCTTCCTCTAAACTTATGTTTAAATTAATTGTATTGTCATCATTCCAAGTGATTTTTTCGCTTAAAATACGAGCATCTCTAAAACCTAATCTACTGTATTTGTCTAAAATATTTTCTAAATCTTCTTGATAATCTTCCTCTATATATTTTGATGCTTTCCAAAAACGACCAACAAACTTAATTTTGGTGTTAGCCATCGATTTTTTTAGCTTCTTGTCTGACAATTTTTTATTTCCAATAAAAATAATTTTTTTAATTTTTATTCTAGCACCTTTATCTACAAAGACATTCATATTGACGGTATTAAGGTCTGAAGTGTCTTTTTTTACATCTAGGTTTACTTTTGTTTTTAGATATCCTTTATCTGTATATTTTTTAGTGATATAGTTTTTTGTGGTTACAATTAAATTATCTGTAAGCATTGCCCCAGTTTTTAATTCTGCATCTTTAATAAGCTCTTTTGCTTTCGACTTTTTAATACCACTAATTTTTACATGATTTAATTGCGGTAATTCATGCACGTCAAACTGAAGATAAGCAGTATTGTCGTCTAGTTTTGCTAAGTAAACATCTACATTACTAAACTGCTTGCTTTCATATAATTTTTTAATAGCACTTGTAAGTTTGTCTCCAGGTAGTTTTATGGTTTGACCATTTCTTAAACCTGTAAAAACTTTTACAGTTTCTTCGCTAAACTTTTTTAGACCGGTTACGGTAATGCCTCCCAAAATATATTCTTTTCCTTTTTCAAAAGAGATATTTTTATTAGTTATAACAGTGTCTTTTTTTATTTGCGCTATTGCACTAAAATTAAAAAAAAGTGCAAAAAGCACTAAGGTTGTAGAAAGTAATTTCATAGAAATTCTATTCTGTAAGTTGTTCGCTTGTTTTTCCAAATCGTCTCTCTCTATTCTGATAATCTATGATTGCATCATAAAAATGTTCTTGTCTAAAATCGGGCCAAAGAATATCTGTAAAATATAATTCGGCATACGCAATTTGCCATAATAAGAAATTACTAATGCGTTGTTCTCCACTAGTTCTTATCAATAAATCAACGTTGGGCAAATTAAACGTATATAAATGGTTATTTATAGTATTTTCATCAATTTTTTCTAAATCAAGCTCTTTATTAACAACTTTTTTAGATATGTTTTTGATTACATTAACAATTTCCTCTCTAGAACCATAGCTTAAAGCAAAAGTAAGCGTCATTTCATTATTCGATTTTGTTTTTTGAATTACATCTAATAATGTTTTTTGTGCATTTTTAGGAAGACTTTCTATGTTTCCAATGGCATTTACTTTTATCTTGTTGTCTTGAAATGTAGGTAGTTCTTTTTTTAATGAGCTAATTAAGAGACTCATTAAAGCATCTATTTCAAATGTAGGTCTTTTCCAGTTTTCTGTAGAAAAAGCATATAAAGTTATGTATCTTACTTTGAGTTCTCCTGCCGCTTCAAGTGTTTGCCTTACAGCAGTTAATGCATTTCTATGACCAAAAACTCTATTCATACCTTTACCTTTGGCCCATCGACCATTACCATCCATAATAATAGCAACGTGTTTTGGAACTCTCTGTAAATCTATGCGTAGTTTTTTATCCATATATTATAGTCCGTTTGTGTAGCACGCTGGTCTTCCAAAGGTGTAAATTAAAGAAAAACCCGTAAACATATACCAATCATTACCTGTGCCTCCAAAGTCAAGTTGGGCAACGGTATCAGTATTATAATCTAAATCATCCTCAAAAGTATATCTAAATTTTGCTTCTAAGGAAAAGGCGAAAGGACCTGTTAATTTTGATTTAAACCCGACACCAAAAGGAATAGAAAATGAGTTCTTATTATCATAAACATATACACTTGGTGACGATTCTGTAACAATATACTGATAGTTGAAAGCAGCTAACTCCAGCAGAATATAAGGAGTCCAAGATTTATCAGTAGATGATATCTCATACTCATAAAAATTATATTCTAAACCTATTGCCAATTCGTTTATTGTATTAGAAAAATATGAACCTCTATCTCTTCTAAAATCTGTGTCTGCGTCTCTATCATTTCCTTTAATAGGCAAATAACTGTATGTTGCTCTTACTGCCATTCTAGGATTTAAATTATACTTTAAAAAAGCAGCGCCCGCAATTTTATTGGGATATATGTAATTAGTTCTTCCGATATCTCCAACATAATTAGAGCCTCCAATATAGATGCCCGCTTCGTACATTTGTCCAAAGGAAACGCTAGCAATGTTAATAAAAATGATTAAGAGTATACTTGTTTTCATCCTATAAAATAGCCAGCAAATATAGGTTTTTCAATTTGCTTTATAAAGTTAATATTTAGTCTTTTTTGAATAACTACTGTTTTAATTAATTATTGTAAAAAAAATGTTAAAGGTTGGTTTCGTTTCTAGTGTCTTCTCCCCACAGTAATTTACTTCGTAAAGTTTGTAAAAAAGATTGATCATTTGGAATGATGCTTTTAATAGTAAATGCCGCTTTTTGTATGAAAACTTCAGTGTTTTTAGGGACAGAAGAAATTCTAGAATCTAAAGAAATTAAAAAGTCTTTTTCTCTAGAATCTATGGTTAGTTGTATATTAGTTTCGTCAGAAATCACCATAGATCTTGCGTTTAAATTATGGGGTGCAATAGGGGTAATCACAAGGCTTTTAGAATCTGGTGAGATTACTGGGCCATTGCAGCTTAAAGAATAACCTGTAGAGCCTGTCGGTGTCGCAATTATTAAACCATCAGCCCAATAATTGGTTAAATATTCTTTATTCAAACTAGTTTTAACACCAATCATTGAAGTAGTATTTTTTCTAGCAATGGTAATTTCATTTAAAGCAAAGTTTAGTTCAGAAAATTCTTCTAATTTGGGCAATGTTTTTATAGAAAGTAACGTTCGTTCTTGAATTGTAAACTCACCTTTTAAAATAAGTTCTATACTTTTTTTTATATTTTTTTTGTTGATAGTTGCTAAGAAACCTAATCTACCAGTATTAATACCTAAAATAGGAATTCCTAAATTTCTAATATAGTTAACTGCTCTTAAGATTGTACCATCTCCACCTAACGTAAATAAAGTGTCAAAAGAACTGTTTAAATCAGAAAAATGAGAAAAGGTTGTATATTTTTTTTCTAAAATATTTCCTTCTCTTAATAAATCATAAAATTGTTTCTCTATAAAACATGTAATATTATTTTCTTGGAGGACACTCAATAAAACTTCAATTTCTTTTTCTGCAGAAATTGAATAAGACTGACCGTAAATTGCTACTTTCTTCATTTTTTTAATTCATTATCTTAGAAAAAAAACATAAATATCTTTGATGGCTATAAATCTAGGTATTTTTGTAAATAGTCTAATCTATATTTTAAATCCTCTAAATACTTGTCATTTTGATGTGAAGAGATGATTTTATAATCATATCTTCTAAAGTTTTGCATAATTTCATTCATATCATCTGAAATTATTTTTAAGGTAACCTGCAAAAAACTATCGTGTTTTTCAGAAATATAAATTCCTAATAATTTGCCTCCATTTGCTTCTACAATTTGTGTTACTTCACTCATCGAAGAGTCATTTTCTAATTTTTCTATAATTACAGTTTCACTTTCTTCAAGCATAAAAGGACTCATAGAAAAAGCATCTAAAACATCATGTAAATCATAATAGCCTATGTAATTTTTATCAGTATTTAATACAGGAATTATGTTGGTGTCATTATCAGCAAAAATCTTTAACAATTCTAAGACAGTTGCGTTTTCATCAGAAAAAAAATAATTAGCTAAATGGGTATAACTTCCTAAAATGGCTTCTTTGTTTTCAATAGTGTGCATGTCATCTTCTGCAAAAGAACCTAATAATTCACCATTTTCTACTAAAGGAAAATGTGTTATTGGAAAGTTTTTAAATAATTTTTGCGCACTATTTACACTGTCTTGTAAGCCGAGTGCCTTAATGTCTTTTAATAAGTAATCATTGATGTTCATTCTTTACGAATATAGGATAAAATGATTTAATGAGTTATATTTGCAGCCTAATTTTATACAATGACAAAGTTAAGCGTAAATATTAATAAAATTGCAACTTTACGCAATTCTAGAGGTGGTAATGTGCCTAATTTATTAAACGTTGCTGCCGATATTGAGGCTTTTGGTGCAGAAGGAATTACCATTCACCCAAGACCAGATGAACGCCATATTCGGTATCAAGATGCAAGAGATTTAAAAAAGATTGTTACCACAGAATATAATATTGAAGGAAACCCTATTAAATCTTTTATGGATTTGGTTTTAGAGGTAAAACCAACGCAGGTTACTTTAGTGCCAGATGCAATAAATGCAGTTACTTCTAATGCTGGTTGGGACACAATTACGCATCAATCTTTCTTACAAGAAGTGATTGCTGAATTTAAAAAAAATGGAATTAGAACTTCTATTTTTATTGATACTGATGTAAGATTGATAGAAGCTGCGGCAAAAACGGGTGCAGATAGAATAGAATTATATACAGAAGAATTTGCAAGCCAATTCGATTTAGGAAATAAAGAGGCTGTAAAACCATATACAGAAGCTGCAGTTTTAGCACATAAATTAGGGTTAGGTATTAATGCCGGACATGATTTGAGTCTGGAAAACATCCAATTTTTTAAAGAGAACATTCCTAATTTGGCTGAAGTTTCTATTGGACATGCACTTATTACCGAAAGCTTGTATTTAGGTTTAGAAAATGTGGTGAGCATGTATTTGCATAGGCTGCAGAGCGTAAAGTAAAAAAGCTCCAAGCCATTATTTCGAAATAATCTTTTTTAAGCGATCAAAAAATCTAAAAACCTACTTTTTTAAATGTCTAAAAACCCAATACTTCACTCAACTATAAAAGGAGAAGGAAAGCCTTTGCTAATTTTACACGGTTATTTTGGAATGAGTGATAATTGGAAATCTTTAGGGAATCAATTTTCTGAAGCGTATCAAGTTCATTTAATAGATCAAAGAAACCACGGAAGAAGTTTTCATGCAGATGAATTCAATTATCAAATTTTAGTGGAAGATTTATATAATTATATAGCCTATCATCAATTAGAAAAAGTCAATTTAATTGGTCATTCTATGGGTGGTAAAACGGCGATGTTGTTTGCAGTAATGTATCCAGAATTATTAAATAAGTTGGTAATTGTAGATATTTCTCCAAGAATGTATAAACCGCATCATAATGCCATTTTAGCAGGTTTAAATTCGGTAGATTTTTCTGTGCAAAACTCTAGAAGTTTGGTTGATGAAAAATTAGCAGCATTAATTCCAGACTTTGGTGTTCGTCAGTTTCTAATGAAAAACTTGTACTGGAAAGAAAAAGGGCAATTGGAGTATAGGTTTAATTTACAATCCTTAACAGAAAACAATCCAGAAATTGGCGAAGCTTTGCCTTCTTTTACTGTTTTTGAAAAGAATACGTTATTTTTAAAAGGTGAAAAATCAGACTATATTACTGAAAACGAAAAACCAATTATAGAGGCTCATTTTCCGAACTCAAAAATCGTACAAATTGCAAATGCGGGTCATTGGCTGCATGCAGAAAGTCCGAAAGGTTTTTATAACAAGGTTTGTGAATTTTTGGGTTAAAAAATAATTTCTGATATTCTCATGAGTTTTATATCGCTTATTTTTAAATAACTTTATTACCTTTAAATTTAAAAAGTAATATGAAGAAAATACTCCACTTTCTCTTATTGATTGTTTTCAACTCAGCAACTTTTTGTCAAAGTCAAAATATCAATTTGAAATTAGATTCGGATAGAAATTTTTGGCAAAAATTTACTTATGATTTAGGGAATATGGCTGGAGGAATGGGGCACGCATATAGCAGGCCTTTGCATTGGCAAAAGAACCAATTTGCAAATTTCGGTTATGTCGCAGCAGGAACTACAGCATTATATTCTATAGATGATAATATGGATAATTGGGTAAATGGTTGGAGAGGAGATGTGCCACGTTGGTTGGTAGATTATGGCAATGATATAGGAAGCCCTAATAACAATTATATGCTAACGGGTGCTGTTTATCTAACAGGACTAGTTATTAAAGATCCAAAATTAAGAAGAACAGGAGTTTTGTTGATTTCCTCAGCTTCAGCAGCAGGATTATTGCAACAAATTAGTAAAAGAATAATTGGTAGAGCAAGGCCTAAAGCGAATGTTGGTAAAGATGTGTTTGATCCTTTTCACATAGACCGCGTTTTTAATTACGATTCTTTTCCTTCAGGTCACACAATGCTGGGTTTTACAAATGCTTACGCAATAGCTAAACAATTTAATAATCCGTGGATAAAAGCAGGATTGTATACTGTAGGCTCCATACCAGGACTAAGCAGAATTATCGATCGTTTTCATTGGATTTCTGATGTAGCTTTTTCTACAGCTATTAGTATTTTTATTGTAGAAGCAATAGACAGATTTTTAGATACCAAATACGATAAAAAATATATTGACATCAAAAAAGAGAAAAAAGTATCTTGGAATTTACAAGTTACTCCAAGAGATTTTGGTGTATCTATGAGTTTTTAAGCTTAGGCTTAATAATATATCTTTGAATAATTAATTTTTCAATTTTTTAAGCTAAAACGATGAATATTCAAAACGCACAACAACAAGTAGATGATTGGATTAAGAATCACGGAGTTCGTTATTTTAACGAGCTTACAAACATGGCACAACTAACAGAAGAGGTTGGTGAAGTTGCTAGAATTATTGCAAGGCGTTATGGAGAGCAAAGTGAAAAAGAATCTGATAAAAATAAAGATTTAGGAGAAGAATTAGCAGATGTTATGTTTGTTGTTTTGTGTTTAGCAAATCAGACAGGCATAGATTTGCAAGATGCTTTTGAAAAGAAATTAGATATTAAAACAAAACGTGATCACGATCGTCATCACAATAATAAAAAATTAAAATAATGAGTTTTATAGCGAAAATTAAAAATCCAGTTTTCTGGTCCAACTTTTTTAGAGTTGTCGTTCCCTTTTTTATCATAGTTACTTTATTTTCATTATTTATGAATAGTTGGAGAGAAATTTTTGCTGGTGATTTTGCAGCCGTTTCTGAAACTAATTTTAGTGGAGGTAAATGGAAGAATTTTTGGGGAATAAAAGTATTTATTACCGTTTTTTATGGTTTATATATTACCAATAAGAACATGAAATAAAACAATAAAAGCGACTTTAAAGTCGCTTTTATGTTTATACTTTTTATTGGAATTAATCCAATTGAATTAAATTGATGTTACTTTCTTTTACTTTTTGATTGAGTTCTTTTATTCCAACATCGAATAACGAATACAGTTTTGTCAATTCAAGGTCTATATCCTTCACAATAGTATTTTTAAAATCGAATGCTTGTCTCGTAGGAGCATAGTTTCCAATTCTTGTCAACGAATTTAAATGCGCTAATTTATTATTTAATCTAATAGGAAAATTTAAAGGATCCTGACCACTTTTAGATTTTGTTTGATACAAAGTTTCTTCAATTTTTGTCATGTTTTTCACCAAAGAATCTGCGTATTCCAATAAAGCTTTGTGCAGTTCTTTATTTTTAATAGACTTCTTTAAAATAGCAACTTGACCTCTCACTTTTTGTACATTTTTTAAAGCTTTATGAATCTCTGTCATTTTTGTGTTGATCTCGTTTATAAAATCAAACTGAGTTTTCATGTCACTTTTTGTCGCTTCAGAAGTTGGATTCCTTAAAATAGAAAAGCTCTGATTCATTTTTTTATTATTTACAGTCAATTCAACCTTATAATTTCCAGGTAAAGCCATTGGTCCATTTAAAGAAGCCCACCAAAGAATCATCTCTTTTACTTTTTCAGCCCCGGGATACATCATGTTCCAATTAAAAAGGTTGTTTCCATCGGCTACTTTTAATTTATCTTCCTTTTTTTCTTTGTCTGGTTTCGTAGTATATTTTTTAATCAAATTATCGTTTGCATCATAAAAAGATAGTGAAATAGTGTCTTTTTCGTTTTCTTTTTTGATGAAATAATTTATAGCAACGCCACCTGCATGATTTGTTCCTGCCGTTCTAGAAGTTCGGCCATTTCCGCCAGATAAATTATAAGCACCTTTAGGTTTGTATAAAACGATCTCCTTCTTTAAAGTTGCTGAATTGAGCTGATGTAAAGGCGTTAAATCGTCAATAATCCAAAGAGAACGCCCTTGCGTTGCGGCGATTAAATTATCGTCTTTAATGACCAAATCTGTGATAGGAACAATAGGTAAATTTTGTTTGAAAGATTGCCAGTTTTCACCATCATCAAAAGAAATATACATGCCTCTTTCTGTTCCTGCATATAACAAACCTTTCCTTTTCGGATCTGCTCTTAGAGCTCTTGTGAAATCTTCATCAGAAATTCCTGCGACAATTAATTTCCAAGATTTTCCATAATTTTCTGTTTTGTAGATGTAAGGCTTGTAATCTCCAGATTTATATTTTGTACCGACCAAATAAGCGCCGCCTTTTGTAAACGGATCCACTTCAATGCAGTTAATCATCATCCATTCTGGTATTTTTTTAGGAGTTACATTGTCCCAAGTTTCACCATTATTTTTAGAAATATGAACCAAACCATCGTCAGAGCCTGTCCAAATTAAACCGGGCTCAAAAGGAGATTCTGTTGCTGCGAAAATGGTTCCATAATATTCAACGCCAGTATTGTCTTTTGTGATTGGACCTCCAGAAGGACCTAAAGTTTTTGGATCATTTCTAGTCAAGTCTGGACTGATTATTTTCCAAGATTGCCCTTCGTTTTCTGTTACATGCAAATGATTAGAAGCTGCATATAATTTCTTTTTATTATTTGGCGAAAAGAAAATGGGAAAGTTCCATTGAAAACGATATTTAAAATCTTCTGCTCCATGACCCATAGGATCATCGGGCCAAACATTTACAGCGCGGGTTTCATTAGTTTTATGATTTTTTCGGGTCAATAAACCCCCATAACTTCCTCCATAAACAATATCATTGTTTAAAGGATCTACAGCGATATGTGCGCTTTCCCCACCCGCGGTAGATTCCCAATCAGATTCGGTAATAAAACTCCCTGAAGTTCTATGCGAAATTCGTACCGTAGAATTGTCTTGTTGTGCCGCCAAAATTCGATAAGGAAAATGATTGTCTGTGGTAACTCTATAAAATTGTGAAGTAGGCTGATTCATATAGGTACTCCAGTTTTTACCAGCATCAAAAGAAATTTGTGCACCGCCATCATCACCTATAATCATTCTTTGATTATCTTCTGGAGCCATCCATAAATCATGATGATCTCCATGAGGCGCATTATACGTTTTGTAAGTTTTCCCGCCATCCGTAGATTTATGATAACGTACATTTAAGATGTATAAAATATCTTCATCTTGTGTATCTGCATAAATACGCGTGTAATACCAAGCTCTTTGACGTAATTTACGTTCAGAATTAATCAATTTCCATGTTTTACCAGCATCTACAGATTTATAGACACCTCCTTTTTCATTTTCAATTAATACCCAAACAATATCGGAGTTTAAAGGAGAAACCGTAACGGCACTAATTCCCCAAATTCCTTTTGGTAAACCTTTATATTCAGAAATATTGTTCCAAGTGTCACCGCCATCCGTGCTTTTATAGATGGCAGAACCTTTTCCTCCAGAAGATAAACTGTAAGGTGTTCTTCTAACATCCCATGTTGTTGCATATAAAATTCTGGGATTATTTGGGTCAATTATTAAATCAATTGCACCCGAATTTTCATCAGAAAACAAAACGCGCTTCCAATTTTTTCCGCCGTCTATGGATTTATAAACTCCTCTTTCTTCCGTGGGTTTGTATAAATCGCCTAAAACAGCTGCAAAAACAATATCTGCATTTTTTGGATGAATACGCATTCTTGGAATATGTCTTGAGGTTTTTAAACCTACATGCTTCCAAGTTTTACCAGCATTTTCAGATTTCCAAATTCCATCTCCAGAAGAAACATTTCCACGAACAGTTTTTTCTCCCATTCCCACATACATTACATTATTATCAGATTCAGAAATTGCAACAGAACCCACAGAGCCTCCAAAAAATCCGTCAGAAATGTTTTGCCAAGTGTTCCCTGCGTCAGTAGTTTTCCAGACACCACCTCCGGTAGCGCCCATATAAAAAAGATTTGCTTTTCCAGAAACTCCAGTTACAGCTGCACTTCTGCCTCCTCTAAAAGGACCAATATTTCGCCATTTTACAGCGCTAAAATATTCGTCAGAAACTTTGGTAGATTTTTTTTGTGCAGTAACTTTGACATTCGCTGACAAAAACAAGCAAATTACTAGAAAATAGAATTTTTTCATGATAGTAGTTGTAATTTTGAACGTTAAAAATAAGAATTAAAATCATTTTTTGGAATGGATGTACTGTTAAATCATTTAAAGGATAAAAAAATAAAAGAGAAAATTACCATTTCTGGTTCTAAAAGTGAATCTAATAGACTCTTGATTCTTCAAAAGTTATTTCCAGAAATTTTAATTAAAAATTTATCAGATTCTGATGACTCTGTGCACATGCAACACGCACTTTCTACCAAAGATGAAATTGTAGATATTGGCCATGCAGGAACTGCTATGCGTTTTTTAACATCTTATTTTGCAGTTAATGATGGCAGAAAAACGGTTTTAACAGGTTCTGAAAGAATGCAGAACAGACCAATTGAAATTTTAGTAAATTCATTAAATGATTTAGGGGCAGAAATTTCTTATGAAGAGAAAGGTGGATACCCACCAATAAGAATTAAAGGAGCGAAAATCACAAAAGATAAAGTTCAAATAAATGGAAATGTAAGTAGTCAGTATATTTCTTCATTATTATTAATCGCTTCAAAATTAGAAAACGGTTTAGAAGTTGAATTAATTGGTGAAATCACCTCTGTTCCTTATATAAAAATGACTCTAAGCTTGTTAACACAACTTGGAATTGAAAATAAATTTGAAGGTAATTTTGTTAAGGTTTTTCCGAAGAAAGAGATCGAAAAACAAACTGTTGTTGTCGAGTCAGATTGGTCCTCTGCAAGCTATTTTTATTCCATAGTCGCCTTATCAAACATTGGTTCAGAAATTACTTTATCAGCCTATAAAAAAGAAAGTTTACAAGGAGATTCTTGTTTGGCAGAAATCTACCAACATTTTGGCGTAGAAACTGTTTTTGGTGAACATAGTATCATTTTAAAAAAGACGAGAGAAAGCAATAAGAGAACCTTAGAAATTGATTTAAAAAATGCTCCAGATATTGCACAAACAATTGCAGTTACTTGTTTTGCTGAAAGTATTGCGTGTAATTTAACAGGTTTACACACCTTAAAAATTAAGGAAACAGATAGGTTAGAAGCTTTACATGATGAATTGTCAAAATTAGGGGCTTTAATTTCTGTGACAACCACAAGTTTACATTTAGAAAAATCATCAGAAATTAAAGAGAATATTGCCATTAAAACCTATAGCGATCATCGAATGGCAATGGCTTTTGCGCCTTTAGCACTCTTAGTTCCAATTAACATATTAAATGCTGAAGTAGTAACAAAGTCATACCAAAAATTTTGGAAAGACATGCAGCAAATAGGTATTGTAATTAACGAACTTTAAAGATAAACAGTCAAACACTTGACAACGCCTATTTCGATGTTGTATATTTGCCCCTTTTACAGCAAAATAAACATATGAAATTATCACACTTTGAATTTGAATTGCCAGAAGAATTGTTAGCAATTTACCCTGCGGAACATAGAGATGAATCTCGTTTAATGGTTTTAAATAGAAAAGAGCAAACTATAGAACATAAAACGTTTAAAGATGTTATAAATTACTTTGAAGAAGGTGATGTTATGATGTTAAACAACACCAAGGTTTTTCCTGCGAGAATGTTCGGAAACAAAGAAAAAACAGGGGCTAGAATTGAAGTTTTCTTACTAAGAGAGCTAAATGCTGAGAATAGGTTATGGGATGTTTTAGTAGATCCTGCAAGAAAAATTAGAATTGGAAACAAATTATTTTTTGGAGAAGATGATAGTTTGGTGGCAGAAGTTATAGACAATACAACTTCTAGGGGAAGAACTTTACGTTTTTTATATGACGGGAGTTACGAAGCTTTTAGAGAAAAATTATTGGAACTAGGTGAAACTCCTTTGCCAAAAGCAATCAACAGAGAGGTAGAAGCTTCTGATGAAGAACGTTACCAAACGATATATGCAAAACACGAAGGTGCAGTTGCAGCTCCATCAGCAGGTTTACATTTTTCTAAGCACTTACTAAAACGTCTAGAAATTAAAGGAGTTGATTTTGCTGAAATGACTTTGCATGTTGGATTAGGAACTTTTAGTCCTGTAGAAGTAGAAGATTTATCTAAGCATAAAATGGATTCTGAACAGATTGTGATTTCTACTGCTACTGCAGATAAAATTAATCAAGCAAAAAAGGAAAAAAGAAGAATTTGTGCAGTGGGTACAACGGTAATGAGAACGGTAGAATCTTCAGTTTCGTCTAAACAGGAGTTAAATGCTTTTGAAGGCTGGACAAATAAGTTTATTTTTCCTCCGTTTGAGTTTAGTATTGCAAATAGTATGATCACAAATTTTCATGCACCTAAATCTACCTTAATGATGCAAGCAGCTGCTTTTGCTGGGTATGATTTTTTAATGGAAGCATATAAAGTAGCAATTAAAGAGAAATATAAATTCTCTACATACGGAGACGCGATGTTAATAATATAATTCAATTTTTTTATTGAAAACTTAAAACCTCGCAAGTTTCTTGTGAGGTTTTGTATTTTTGTACGATATGGAACTAAAAAAGAAAGACATAAGGGCTCTAACCAAAGAACAATTACGGGATTTTTTTGTAGAAAATGGCGATAAAGCTTTTCGTGGAAATCAAGTTTATGAATGGCTTTGGAGCAAGTCTTTGCATACTTTTGAAGACATGACTAATATTTCTAAAGAAACTAGAGAAATGTTAGAGTTAAACTTTGTCATCAATCATATAAAGGTTGATTCTATGCAAAAGAGTAATGATGGTACTATTAAAAATGGTATAAAATTGCATGATGGTTTAATTGTTGAATCTGTTTTAATACCTACAGATAAAAGAACAACAGCTTGTGTTTCTAGTCAAGTTGGTTGTAGTTTAGATTGCAAGTTCTGTGCAACATCACGTTTAAAAAGAATGCGTAATTTAAACCCTGATGAAATTTACGATCAAGTTGTCGTTATAGACAAGCAAAGTAGATTATATTTTAATCATAAATTAACAAATATTGTTTTTATGGGAATGGGAGAACCATTGATGAACTATAAGAATGTTATTAAATCAATAGAAATGATTACATCTCCTGAAGGTTTAGGAATGTCATCAAAAAGAATAACAGTTTCTACCTCTGGAGTGCCAAAAATGATAAAAATGATGGCAGATGAAGAAGTGAAGTTTAATTTAGCAGTTTCTTTACATTCTGCTATTGACGAAGTTAGAACGTCAATAATGCCATTTAATGCTACTTTTCCGTTAAAAGATTTACGCGAATCTCTCGAATATTGGTATGAAAAAACAAACCGGGCAATTACCTATGAGTATATTGTTTGGCAGGGAATTAATGATAGAAAAGAAGATATAAAAGCGTTAGTTGAATTTTGTAAAGCTGTGCCGTGTAAAATTAATTTAATAGAATACAATCCGATCGATGATGGTGAGTTTCAGCAAGCAAGTTCATCAGCCATAAATAATTATATTTCTAATTTAGAAATGCATGATATTACTGTAAATGTAAGAAGAAGTAGAGGTAAGGATATTGATGCTGCTTGTGGGCAATTGGCTAATAAAGCGTAAAAAAAAAGTGTTTGATGAAAAAGTTGATTATTTTTAGTTTACTATTTTTAGTTTTTTTAAATTTAGAAGCGCAGAAGAAACCCCAGTCTTTATGGGAAATACTGAAAGGTAAAGAATTAGAATCATCAATTACTTTTCTGCCTGTAGGTATCCATACAAAAGATTTAGAGGTTTTTGGTGTTTGGTATACTAGTTATAATTACAAAAGCTATGAATTAGCTGTCTTTAAAAATTCATTTGGAGACTTTACAATAGCCGCTTTATATAAAAGAAAACAAGAAATAACTAAAAATTTTTCTGTAATTTATGGATTGGGAGTGATGCACGGGTATCATGGTAAAATGCAAAATGTAGATGGTATACCTTTCAGAAAAACTTTTTTATGGACAGGAGAGATTAATCCAGTTGGCGGACTCAGTTTAGATTATAAGATATCTAAAAAGACGAGTTTACAGTTAAGCCTTACTCCTTTAGTTTTTGTATATGGTTTTCGTTATATTATTTAGTAAGTAAAAGTATTTTTAATTTTTTTTATGAAAGCATTAGCATTTATACAACTACCTATTAAAAATGAAATGGAACTCTTTGAGGAGAAATTCAAAGATTCTATGATTTCAAAAGTCCCACTTTTAAACAGAATTACTTATTATATTGTTCGTAGAAAAGGAAAACAAATGCGTCCAATGTTTGTTTTTTTAGTCGCAAAAATGGTTTCTGATGGTGGTTTTGATGAACGGACTTTTAGAGGGGCTTCTGTAATAGAATTGATTCATACAGCAACCTTGGTTCATGATGATGTTGTAGACGATAGCAATAGAAGACGTGGTTTTTTCTCCATAAACGCTTTATGGAAAAATAAAATTGCAGTTTTAGTGGGCGATTTTTTACTTTCAAAAGGATTGCTTTTATCCATAGATAATGAAGATTTTGATTTGTTGAAATTAATTTCGATTGCAGTGCGTGAAATGAGTGAAGGCGAATTACTTCAAATAGAAAAAGCAAGAAAATTAGACATTACAGAAGATATTTATTTCAATATTATTCGTCAGAAAACAGCCACTTTAATAGCTGCTTGCTGTGGAGTTGGAGCAGCTTCAGTTGGCGCTAATCAGGAGACGATTCAGCAAATGCGAAAATTTGGAGAATATATAGGAATCGCTTTTCAAATTAAAGATGATTTATTTGATTATACAGATGATAAAATAGGAAAACCTACAGGAATAGATATTAAGGAACAAAAAATGACGTTGCCGTTAATTCATACATTAAATACATGTTCAAAAAAACATAAAAATTGGATTATCAATTCAATAAAGAAACACAATAAAGATAAAAAACGTGTTAAAGAAGTAATTGCCTTTGTAAAAGAAAATGGAGGCATAGAGTACACTACAAGTAAAATGCTCGATTATAGAAATAAGGCATTAACAATCTTAGAAAACTTTCCTACATCCCCTTATAAAGATTCTTTGGTTGCAATGATTGACTATGTTGTAGAACGTAAGATTTAGTTTTATAACTCCAATAATTCTTCAACAAATGCCCTGGAGTTTGACAATCTTGGTATTTTATGTTGCCCACCCAATTTACCTTTACGTTTTAACCAATCATAAAATAAGCCTTTTCTAGCCACATGAATTTTTGGCATTGCAAGGGTTAAAGAATTATAACGTTTTGCCTCATAATCAGAATTTATAGACTTTAATGCATTGTCTAACAACTCTGTAAAATAGTGCATGTTTTCTGGCGATTTGCTAAACTCAATGATCCATTCATGACCCCCGTTTTTTTTGTTTTTCATAAAAATAGGTCCCACTGTATAATCATTGATCGTTGCGTTTGTTTTTTCACAAGCTAACTTTAAAGCATCTTCAGCATTTTCAATATTTACTTCTTCACCAAAAACATTGATATAGTGTCTTGTTCTTCCAGTAATTTTAATTCGATAAGGATCTAAGGAGGTAAATCGTATGGTGTCTCCGATTAAATAACGCCACAAACCACTATTTGTGGTTATAATTAAAGCATAATCAATATCTTTTTTTACTTTTGATAAAGGAATTGTGGTAGAATCTTCTCCTTTATAAGTGGTCATCGGAATAAATTCATAGAAAATACCATAATCTAACATCAGCAGTAATTCTTTTGAACCATTTCTATCTTGGATGGCAAAAAAACCTTCAGAGGCGTTGTATATTTCATAATATTGAAAATCCTTTTTAGGAATTAATTTTTTATACTGTTCTCGATACGGGTTAAAGTTTACACCTCCATGAAAATAAACTTCTAAATTTGGCCAAACTTCTAAAATATTATTTTTTCCTGTTCTTTCTAATACCCTATTTAAAAGTACTAACATCCAACTTGGTACGCCTACTAAACTAGTAATGTCTTCATAGATTGTTTCGTCAATAATAGCTTCCATTTTGGTTTCCCATTCTGCCATTAAAGCAACTTCTTGACTTGGAGCAGAACTGTAATCTGCCCAAAAAGGCAAGTTTTCTGTGATAATTGCAGACAAGTCTCCAAAGTGCGAATTGTTGTCTTTGTATATTTCAGAACTTCCTCCTAATTTTAACCCTTTACCAGTAAACAACTGTGTTTCTTCATTGTTATTTATGTATAAACACAACATGTCTTTACCTGCTTTTAAGTGGCAATATTCGAGAGCTTCATCGCTTACAGGAATAAATTTACTTTTCGCATTTGTAGTTCCGCTAGATTTTGCAAACCATTTTATTGGAGTGGGCCAAAATAAATTTTGTTCACCTTTTCTGCAGCGTTCGATTAAGGGCTCTATACTTTCATATTTTTGGATAGGCACTTTGTCTACGAAATCTTCATAATTTTTGATGGATGAAAAATGATAATCTTTACCAAGCTCCGTTCTTTTTGCAGCAGCAACTAATCTCAATAAAAGCTCTTCTTGCACATCCATCGGATATTTTAAAAATAGTTCTATTTGGTGCACTCTCTTTTTTAAAAACCAAGAAATTATTGAATTGATAAACTGAAACGCCATAGAATTTAGTAAGTTTGTCTAGTTCGATTTTGTAAAACTAAAAATACATAATCAATAGTTAAAACACTAAAATTTGGAGATGAAATATCAAGGAGTACTAAAAAAAATGAAAACTGAAAATTTATCTGAAATTCAGTATTATTTAGATATGAAATCTGATTTTTTAAATGTGAATCAGCTTCTAAACAAAGAGATTACAATTAGTTTTGTTACTTATGAATGCTTGAGCTGTCATTTAGAAAAAAAAGTTTATAGACAAGGTTTTTGTAAATCTTGTTTTTTTGAAATTCCAAATGCTGCCGATTGGATTATGAAACCAGAATTAAGTAAAGCCCATTTAGATATTGAAGATAGAGATTTAGCTTATGAAAAAGCGGTGCAATTAAAACCACATATTGTGTATTTGGCAAATTCTAGTAATGTAAAAGTGGGTGTTACAAGAAAACAGCAAGTGCCTACAAGATGGATAGATCAAGGCGCACATGAAGCTATAGAAATTGTGGAGGTGCCTAACAGGTATTTAGCAGGTATCACAGAAGTTGCTTTAAAAGAGTATGTTGCTGATAAAACAAATTGGCGTAAAATGCTAAAGAATGACATTGAGGATGTAAACCTGATTGAATGGAGAGAGAAACTAAAAGAATTTATTCCTGAGGAAGCAAAAGAATATTTTATTGAAAATAATACTGAAACCCATTTAAATTTTCCGGTAAAAAAGTATCCAGAAAAACCAAAAAGTTTAAACTTGATTAAAACTCCAACTTATAAAGGCAAATTGGTTGGGATAAAAGGACAGTATTTAATTTTTGAAGATGAAACTGTTTTTAATGTAAGAAGTAATGAAGGTTTGGTAGTTTCAATAGAGATATAGTTACACACCTCCAAATTCAATTATACTAAAAGATTAATTATGAAAAACAATTTACTAAAAGTAGCTTTAGCGCAAATCTCTCCTGTTTGGTTGAATAAAGAAAAAACAATTGAAAAAATTGAAAGATCAATTGTAAATGCAGCAAAAGAAAATTGTGAATTGATTGTTTTTGGTGAAGCGCTGTTGCCAGGTTATCCTTTTTGGATTGGCTTAACGAACGGTGCAGAATGGAATTCTAAAACTCAGAAAGAAATTCACGCTCATTATGTTCGTAATTCTGTAACGATCGAAAAAGGTGAGTTAGATTCCATCTGTAAATTGGCAAAAGAACATAATATTGCTATTTATTTAGGAATTATAGAGCGTGCACAAAATAGGGGTGGCCATAGTATTTATGCTTCTTTAGTATACATCAACCAAGAGGGAAAGATAAAGTCTGTACATCGCAAGCTTCAACCTACTTATGACGAACGTTTAACTTGGGCGCCTGGAGATGGAAACGGCTTACAAGTTCATCCTCTAAAGGAATTTACCGTGGGTGGTTTAAATTGTTGGGAAAATTGGATGCCTTTACCAAGAACTGCGCTATATGGTTTAGGAGAGAATTTGCACATTGCTGTTTGGCCAGGAAGTGATCATAATACCAAAGATATTACCCGCTTTATTGCAAGAGAATCTCGTTCTTTTGTGATTTCTGTTTCTTGCTTAATGGCAAAATCTGACTTTCCATCCGATGTTCCTCATTACGATAAAATTATAAAAGACGCTCCAGCTATTTTAGCAAATGGAGGTTCTTGTATTGCTTCTCCTGATGGAGAGTGGTTAGTAGCACCTGTTATTAATAAAGAAGGTTTGATTATAGAAACATTAGATTTTAATAGGGTGTTAGAAGAGAGACAAAACTTTGATTGTGTGGGGCATTATTCTCGACCAGATGTAACTAAATTACACGTAAATAGAGAAAGGCAAAGTACAGTTTCTTACGAAGATTAAGGGGTTCCCTTAAGTACCTTTTCTAAAATACGTTCAACACCGAAGGCATCATTACTTTCTGTTGAAAAGTTTGCGAGTTCTTTAATGTCAGCATGTGCATTTTTCATTGCAAAACTAAAATGTGCTTCTTGCAGCATTTCAAGGTCATTATGATAATCCCCAAAAACCATCGTGGCTGCTTTGGTAATATTTAATAGTTTTTGAAGTTCTCTTAAAGCATTTCCTTTATTGGCTTTTTCATCAGAAATATCTAACCAATTCTTACCAGAAACTTTGAGTAAAACCTCCTCTTTTAAATGCTTGATTTCGGGATAAATAAATTCTTCGGAAGAATCAAAATGGTAGACTGCAATTTTAAATACAGGATTTGTTTTCGGAATTTCCAATAAATCATCTACAACTTTAAAACTGTGATAATATTCTTGGAAGAGCTCAATAAAAAGTGCATCTGTACTTTCTATAAAGGCAGCATTATTGCAGCAAAGCACCATGTTTGCTCCTTTGATTTTTCTTAAAATAGGAATTAATTTTAGTGCTTTCTCCTGGTTTAAATAATTTGAAAGTAATACTTGTTCCCCTTTTTTGGCAACTCCTCCATTTTCTGCAATGATATAAATATCATCTTTTATGGTAGAAAGCTTATCAACAATACTATTGTGTTGTCTTCCGCTTGCTGCGCAAAAAGTTATGTTTCTTTTTTTAAGTTCTTTAAAAAGATTGAAAAATTGCTTACTAACTTGCCCTTGAGAGTTTAGTAAAGTTCCATCCATATCAGAAACTACTAATTTTACTTTAGAAAAATCAATCATTATTATTTAGTGGAATCTCTAATAACTAAATCAGTTGTAATTACTTTAGTAACTGTTTCTGTATGTTTTTTTTCTAATTTATCAATTAAAATTTGAGCAGCAGCTTCACCCATCTGCTCTCCATGTTGACTAATAGTGGTCATTTTCGGACTTGAGTGTCTTGCTAAAATTCCGTTTGAGAATGCAATTACAGACAAATCTTTAGGTATTTCAAGACCGCTTTTTAAGCCAGCTTTCATTGCAGCAATTGCTGGAGATTCGCCAGTTGCTATTACACTATCAATTTTATTTTTTTTAAAGAGCGGAATCAAAATGGATTCATACTCTTTATAGTCTTCATTTAAAATATTGACAACAAGATTCTCATTAAAAGGTAAACCTACATTCTCTAATCCTTTTTTATAACCCAAAAAGCGTTGTTCACCAATATGTAAATTGCTTAAAGTAGAGACAAAAGCAATATTTTTGTGACCAGTCTTGTGCAAATATTCAACAGTATTTAAAGCACCATTAAAATCATCAGTAATAATTTTATCACAATTTATTGATTTTGCAACACGATCAAACATTACAATTGGTGTGCCGTTTTCTATGGTTTCTTTAAAATGATTAAATTCTTGTTTAAGTTCAGTCTCTTCAGACATCGAAAGAATAAAACCATCGATACTTCCATTAGAAAGCATTTCTATAATTTCAACTTCCTTGGTGTACGATTCATTAGAAATACAAGCAATCACCTTATATCCTCTTTCTAAAGCAGTTTTTTCTATTCCTTTAAATACTTGTGCAAAGAAATATTTTAACATCGTAGGAATGATAATTCCGATAGTTTTGGTGCTTCTATTTTTTAAACTTAACGCATTAAAGTTAGGCTTGTAGTTCTTCGATTTTGCATATATTTGAATCTTTTCTTTGGTAGCTGCACTAATTTCATAGCTGTCATTCAGTGCTTTAGAAACAGTAGAAATAGAAACATTAAATTCTTTTGCAATATCTTTAATCGTAAGCTTTTTCATATAAACAAAAATTTGGCACTAATATATAAAATATAAGGACTCTTTTTTTAATAAATTATTAAATTATCATTTTTTTTATCCTGAATCTTTTTATTTCATAAATTAAAAAGGAAAATACAATCAAATATTCAAGAAGCACAATCCATAAATTTTCTTTCCAAGGAACATTTGAATAAGCCTGGTAGCTTAACACCACCGCCAAGCTCCAAACAATTGGAAATTTATATTTTGTAAAAACCGATAAAATTATGGGTGTTGCTAAATACCAAGGATGTACCGTGGTTGCTGTAAAATAATAAAAACACAAGCCAAATAAACATGCTGTTATTAAGGACGTCATTGTTTTGTTTTTTTTTAAAAAAGCAAGAATTATTAAAAAGACGATCGTCAATATCGGGGTAATTTTACCAATAATTGCAATCTCATTCCAACCTGTTAAAAGGTATCCAATTTCTCTAAACAAGTAATAAAAACTGGCATTAAATTCAAAATCACGAAACCATAAACCTATGGAATTTGTGTAGTTTGTAATTAATTTTGAAGCATAAAAAGGTGAAAATAAAATGATCGTTGTGGCAAGAATAACGGTGTAGAAACTGAATAACCGAATCATGCCTGAGTAGGCAGGTATAGCTTTTTTCTTACTAGTATGCGATGGTTCCACTGTATGCATAAGTATGTTTTGTTTTACAAACCATTGATAAAACAAGGGTAAAAACAACAAAGGAATTAATTTTACAGAAACAGCACAAGCAATTAAAATTGCAGCAAAAATCCATTGTTTTTGAAATAATTTGTACAACCCCCAAATAAGAAAGAACAGCATTACAGGTTCAAAATGTAAATTCCCAGTCATTTCTATAATGATAAATGGATTTAAAATATACCAAAAAATGTTTTTTACAGGAAGTTGAAGTTTTTCTAAAAGCTTTTTTCCAAAATATAAAACGCCTATATCAGCAAGTATAATAATCAATCTTAAAACTACAATAGACCCAAAAATACTTTTACTAGAAAACAACGCAGCAATTAAAAAACACAACTGATTTAATGGTGGGTAATTTGTGTAATGACTTCCATTCATTGCACCCATTCCATTGTATAGTTCTGAAGTTTCTGCAACTGGATTCAGCCCTTGTTGTATAAAGTTTTGAGGTAAATATAAGTAGGGGTTTAAGCCTTCAAGAAGCATTCTTCCATCCCAAATAAATCGGTAAAAGTCTTGTGATAAATTTGGTGTTGCAAATAGAAATATCAATCTAAAAAGAACAGAAACTCCAACTAAATTAGAGAACGATATGCTGTTGTTTTTCATCACTAAATAAAAACATCCAAAGAGAGAAAACCATAAAAAAAGAAGTTGATAGAACTCAGTTCTTTCTAAAAAATAGGCACATAAAAAAAACAGAATGGCGCTTATCGAAAGTAGCAGTACATCTTTGTTTTTTGTAAAAAAAGACATTATGCTTTAGAAAAAATTGATTTAAAAAAGACATAGGAGAAGCCTATAAAAAGCATAAAATGAAAAGGGAATAATCCAAAATCTCCTCCTTGATCACCTACAACGAAAGCACTATACATACCAAAAATAAAATAGATTGCTAACAAGCCCTCTAAAATAACATGAACAGATGGTTTTTTCTTAATATATTTGTTGGTCTTCCAACCATCTTTTATGTTCTTAATATTAAATTTTGGTGTTCGCACAAATTCACTTTTTTTACCCAAATGTCCTTCAAGAACTGCAATAGTATTGTGTAAAGAAAAGCCCATGGCTATTGAGAAAAAAGTAAAAAAGGCTCCTATGTACCTAAAGAAATTCTTAAACCCGGCGCCATAAATGTTTTTATACATCTGCCAATAACAAACAAAAAATATCAAAGAACTAAGCACAAAGAAACTCATTACATAAAAGTAATTGCGTAAATGGGCATATTCATTTTTGATGTATAACATAGGAATGCTTAGCACGGCAACTAAAAAAATACAGGTAAACATAGAGCTGTTTAATAAGTGCAATAAACTGTGTATTTTAGTTCTGAAAGGAATATTTTTACTCATTATTACACGTCGCATCATTTTCTGAAAATTTTCTGCGCCACCTTTATTCCATCTAAACTGTTGTGATCTTGCTGCACTAATAATTATTGGCAGTTCTGCTGGTGTAACTACATTTTCAAGATATTTAAATTTCCATTTTTTTAACTGTGCTCTATAGCTTAAGTCTAAATCTTCTGTTAAGGTGTCGCCTTCCCAATTACCTGCGTCATAAATACATTCTTTACGCCAAACTCCGGCGGTTCCATTAAAGTTTATAAAATGACCTCTGCTATTTCGACCCACTTGCTCTAATGTAAAATGTGCGTCTAAAGCAAACGCTTGAATTTTTGTAAGCGTAGAATAATTTCTATTGATATGACCCCAACGTGTTTGCACAACACCGATTTCTGAATTTTTAAAATAAGGAACTGTTTCGTATAACCATTCTTTTTGGGGCAGAAAATCGGCATCAAAAATGGCAATAAATTCACCTTTTGCAGTTTTTAAACCTTCTTTTAAAGCACCTGCTTTAAAACCTTTTCTATTGGTTCTTCTAATGTGTTGTATGTCAATTCCTTTTCGTTGAATTTTTTTGATCTGTTTTGCAGTCATTGCTACAGATTCATCTGTAGAATCATCTAAAACCTGTATCTCTAATTTCTCTCTTGGATATTCTAATTTTGCGATGTTTTTTAACAAACGCTTCATTACATATAGTTCATTATAAACAGGCAATTGTATGGTTACATAAGGAATTTCATCAGGATTAGAGAAATCAAATTTAGGAGCGTTGTCTTTTTTATTTTTGAATTTTAGGTAATTAAATAGCAGGTTTAATTGTGCTATAGCATACATGAAAATAAGCAACAAGCAAATCGTGTAAATAGCTATGATGATGTACTCTAAAACCATTATTTAAAACTATATTTAAAAATCCAACCTAAAATCTTCATTCCTGCAAATATAGAACCTTTTATCGTACCTGAAACTTTTGAAACACCAATTCTGTTTCTGTATTTTACGGGTATTTCTATATAGGTTAACTTTTGTTTTAGTACTTTTAATTGCATTTCAACGGTCCAGCCATAAGTTTTGTCTTGCATTTTTAAAGTTAACAATTTCTCATATTTTATGGCTCTAAAGGGACCTAAATCTGTAAATTTTGCATTAAAAAATAACTTCATTAAAAAGGTTGCTAACCAATTACCGAAAACTTGTTGTGGTGTCATCGATCCACTTTCACGCAATATTTTTACGCGAGAACCAATTACAAAATCGAGTTGCTCATTGATAATTGGAGCAATTATTTCTGTTAATTGTTCTGGGTAATCAGAATAATCTCCATCTAAGAAAACAAGGATTTCTGGTTTTTTTACTTGTTTACTGATGTAATCCATCCCTTTTAAACATGCGTAGCCGTAACCTCTACGGGGTTCTTTTAGTACGGTTGCACCAGCATTTTTTGCGTTGATTTCTGTATGGTCTGTAGAATTATTACTGACCACAATTACTTCAGTAACTATTTTAGGAATATCGTTGATAACATTTGCAATAGAGTCTTGCTCATTGTACGCTGGTATAATTACTTTAATGATAGGCTTCATTTTATCTTAAATCATTAAGACTGTTTTCATCTGTATGGTATGAAAAGTCTGTTCATTCTTTTATTTTTTTCCTTTTGTATATCTGGATGCCTTTATCAATTTACTTTTATTGTATTGAAAATAGTACCCACTCTTGTTATAGAATTTCCAAAACGCTATTTTTTTTGAGAGTAAGGCGGAAAACTTGGCAATAATAAAAAGAAAAAGAAGAATTTTTTCTAAAATATTACTTTTTATTTACCAGTTCCATTAGATCTACATCATTTCCAAGTAAAATTTCGGTAGGATTAATTCTTCCATCCTCAGGGCCATTTTCTAATTTTAAAACACCTCTTGGGCAAACAGCAGAACAAACGCCACAACCCACACAACTAGAACGTACAATATTCTCGCCTTTTTGTGCATATGCTCTTACATCAATTCCTTGCTCACAATAGGTAGAGCAGTTTCCGCAAGAAATACATTGACCGCCATTAGTCGTAATTCTAAACCTTGATTTAAAACGTTGCACAAAACCTAAATAGGCAGCTAAAGGACAGCCAAAACGACACCAAACACGGTTTCCAAAAATAGGGTAAAAGCCAGTACCAATAACCCCTGCAAAAACAGAACCAATAACTAAGCTATACATACTTTGTACACTAGAGGTTTTGATGCCTAAAACGGTTCGTGTGTCACTAAAAAAGCTATATAAAGTCATCGCGGTCATCACTAAAACAAAGAGTAATACCGCATGAATTAAATACCGCTCAATTTTCCAAGCGAATAATGATTTGTCTGAATGTTGTCTGTAAGGATCACCAAGCGTTTCTGCGAGACCTCCACAACCACAAACCCAAGAGCAGTACCAGCGTTTACCAAAGAAATAGACCATTATCGGCACAATAACTAAAGTTAAAACAATACCCCAAACGAGAATGAAAATCCCGATACCACCGGTTTCTATTAATGAATCTAGATTCCATTGAAAGAAGAAATCGTAGTCTAACGGAAATGCATTCTTAAAGTCATAGTAGGGCATTTGTAGTCTTACCATAATTTCTGGTATAATAAATGCAAATACAATTTGAAAGAATAAAACGGACGTAGTTCTAAAGACTTGATAGATGTTATGACGGTATTTTATATACATTCTTACGGCCATAACCGTCATAACTGTACAATACATAAAACCATAAACAAACCAATGACCTGCAGGATTTCCGCTTAAGGCTTCACTAATTGGATCGACTAAAAGTGTCCAATTCGTTGCATATTCTGAAGCAAAATAAAGAACTATATAAAAAGATACTAAAAAGATGAAAACCATCCAACCTATCCAGCCTTGATTGGTAGCGCTTGCGTGATAAATACCATCATTTTTGATCCCTTTTTTGCCTAGTAAAACAACATTTGGTACGATGAACATCAACGCTCCAATAATACCTAAGCCAAAGGTGAGTAACCACATGAACCCTTTATTATTGGCAATATAGCCATTGGCAGATTTTTTACCAATAAAGGCTGCCATGTCACTAGACTTGGTGTAGATTTTTTTACTCCATTCTCTGTTTTTTGTATGCGTTTTATTCGCATTATTTATAGCGTTGGCTATTTTAGGCGACAGGGCCTGCATGCCTGTAAATTCTTTTCCAACGATATTTGATTGTATGTCGTTTATAAAAATCTCACTTTTAATATTTTGATTGGTAACTATTCTTTTGAAATCTACTTCGTTTAAGTTGAAGGTTCCTAAAAGGGGTAAAGCGGTAAAAACAGCTAATCCCATTAAGAAGACAACCAATCCTATATTTTTAATTAATTTCATGTGCTTGTATTCGTTTGATGGTGTTATAAAACGTGTTAATTAGGCTTTGTTAAAAATGCGTTTCCAACTTTTCTTTTTTAGTTGAATGTTTGTGGTATGCTCTTTATTAAATTTTGCTACAATTTCCGCTTCATGTAATTTGTAAAATTCAGGATCGAAATTGGCATCCGCTAAATATTCTAAAACAAATTCTATCGATCGCTTTTCGGTGAGCCAGGTATCAAAAATTTCATGACGCATTCTAATGCCAAAGGTGTTGATGCCTAAAAATTGACGAGAATTTTTATCATAAGAAATGGTAATGCATTTGTTCTCTTTTGTATGTTTCCATTGAAAATAAGCTTCATCTTCTTTTGTACTCCGTTCGCTAAAAACCCAACCATATGTTTGGTATTCAATGTCTAAAAATTTGGCAGAATTAAACCAATGTCCCGGTTTGTATTCAGTTTTATTGCCACAAATAGTTTGTGCAAGCGTTTCGCCCATCATTCTTCCGGTATACCAAACAGCTTCAATATTTCTTCTTTGTCCAATCGCTTCATGCTGTTCTGCACAGTCACCAATTGCATACACATTTGCAATGTTGGTCTCTAAATAACGATTCACTTTTACACCACGACCTAATAGGATTCCAGAATCCTTTATGAAATCAATATTTGGAGTCACGCCGGCGGTTAATCCTACAACGTCACAGAAAATTTCTTCGCCAGTTTCTTCAAGGATTACCGATTTTACTTTGCCGCTTGCATCTGCTTTTATTTCTTTTAAATTAGTACTTAGGCGCAAGTCTATGTGATGTTCTTTAATATGATTGTTAATCATTTCTGATTCTTGTGCTGGTAAAACTCCATTCCAAAAACTAGCTTCACGCACTAAAAAGGTAACCGGAATTTTTCTGCTTCTTAACATTTCTGCCAATTCAATACCGATTAAACCACCACCAACAATTACGGCTCTTTTACAGACTTCATTATTTGGCGCGTGTTTTTCTAAATTTTCTAAGTCTTGTTTATGATACATGCCCATAACCCCCTCTGAATTTTGTCCTGGCCAACCAAATTTATTAGGTTTAGAACCCGTTGCAAGAATTAAGCTGTCGTAAGAAAGTTTCGAGGCATCTTTAAATTCTAAGGTTTTCTCAGCTGTGTTTATGTGGTTCACAAAACCATCTTTTAAGGAGATGTTGTTTTTCTCCCAAAACCAGTTTTCATAGGGTTGCGTGTGTTCAAATTTCATGTGCCCCATATACACATACATAAGTGCAGTTCTCGAAAAAAAGTATTTGGTTTCAGCAGAAACGAGCGTAACTTTTTTATTAGAATTTTTTCTAATATGTCTTGCTGCAGTTACTCCAGAAATGCCATTACCAATAATAACAATATGTTCCATAATTGATTGATTCTTGCTTTTAAGTCGAAGACTAAGTTAAGAACTTAAAGAGGAGTTGTAATTTAGATTTATTATAAATAAAATGACATACGCAGAAAATGAAAGCATTTAATAGGGTTAGTGATTTTACATACCAACTTTGTGCGTGGCACTGATGCCAGTTTAGGCCAAAGTTTTAATATCGGTTTAAGAGGGTTATTTTAGTAAAAAGAACTATTTTAGAGAGATTTATGAAAATAACAGCACTTTTTTCTTTACTCCTCCTCTTGGCACAAACACCCTGTAAAAGTCAAACCCAAAAAGTGAATGGAGTAAGTTTTGTTGCCTCAAGAGATCGAATTGATGCAACGCACACTAATTCAGTTTTAAAGGCACAAAGTAATTATGTTGCCTTAATGCCTTTTGGTTTTATAAAAGAATTGTCTTCGCCCAAAATAACACATAATACCAATAGCCAATGGTTTGGTGAAACCAAAAGCGGCTTATTGCAATACGCAAAAGAGTTTCAAAAGAAGGCTGTAAACGTTATGGTAAAGCCTCAGATTTGGGTTTGGCGTGGAGAATTTACGGGTAATATCGCTATGGAGTCTGAAGAAAAATGGATTATTTTAGAGAAATCGTATTCAGCATTTATTTTAACCTATGCAAAAGCAGCACAAGAAATTAATGCAGATATTCTTTGTATTGGAACGGAATTAGAAAAATTTGTAAGAGAAAGGCCTGAGTATTGGCAAAAACTAATACAAGACATTAGAAAAATATATAAGGGGAAATTAACGTATGCCGCCAATTGGGATGAGTTTAAAAGTGTTCCTTTTTGGGGAGAGATCGATTTTATTGGCGTAGATGCTTATTTTCCGTTGAGTGCCGAAAAATCACCAACGGTGCAAGAATTAGAAACTGGATGGATACCTCATAAAGAAGAAATTATTAAAATTCAAAAACAATATAACAAACCCATTTTGTTTACAGAATTTGGTTATAGAAGTGTCGATTTTAATGCGATAAAACCGTGGGAATCAAATCGTATTAAGGGCAATGTGAATTTACAAGCACAAGTAAATGGTTTACAGGCCATACACAATCAGTTTTGGAAAGAAGATTGGTTTGCCGGTGGTTTTATTTGGAAATGGTTTCATAGACATGAACAAGTTGGAGGTAAAAATAATAACAGATTTACCCCTCAAAATAAGCCCGCAGAGCAATTAATTAGAAAGCTATACAAACAATAACCCTTTCTAAACATGATAAATATCTTAAAACAAGAGATTTTTTCTATTTAAATTTGTGATGCAACCTTAAAATTTTTTAAATGAAAAAGATAATTGTACCTATAGATTTCTCAGCTCATTCGGTATATGCTTTAAAAGCGGCAGTCCTTTTATCAAAAAAAATAGCGGTAGAGATTTATGCTTTACATATGTTAGATATTAAGGATGGGAGCTTAGTGCAAAGCTCAGAATTTAGCAAAGAAAAAGGAGTTTTCTTTTTAAAATTAGCAGAAAAAAAAATTGAAAAATTTTTGCAAAAAGACTTTTTAAAAGAGGTAAAAGTAGTTTCCATTATTAAGCATTATAAAGTTTTTAGTGAAGTAAATTTGATTGCGAAAGAAATTAAGGCCGATTTAATAATTATGGGTTCTCATGGAGCCAGTGGGTTAAAAGAATTTTTTACGGGTTCAAATACCGAAAAAGTAATTCGGTATGCAGAGATTCCTGTTTTAATACTTAAAAATGAATTAAATGATGTAGATTTTTCTGAGATCGTTTTTGCCACAGATTTTTCAAAAGAAACCATACCTGCCTTTAATAAAATGTTAGAATCGTTAGACTTTTTGGGGGCTAAAAAACATCTTTTATTTGTAAATACACCGAACGAAAATTTTAAAACAACACCACAAATGGATGCTTTGGCAAATCATTTTTTACTGGAAGCAGAGGGTAATACAGATAGACTCGAACAGGTTCATTTTGTGTGTGCCAGAACCATAGAAGAGGGTATTTTAAATTTTGCAAATGCAGCAGGTGCGGACTTAATCGCACTAATTACGCATGGAAGAAAAGGGTTGTCGCACGTTTTTTCGGGAAGTATCTCTGAAGATATTTCAAATCATTCGGCATTACCAATTATGACTTTTAAAATGTAAATGAATGAATGCAGCTAAAACAGTTGCTGGTATTTATTGCTTTTTCTATTTTTTTTTGTGTCCAGAAGAGAATGACATTACAAGTCTAATAAGTTTGAAAGAATATAGAGCAGCAAGTTCTAATAGCTTGTTAGATAAAATTGCCGTTTGGGTAGTAAATGCAGCGGGTAATTTAAGTTTGAATAATATTACAGAATGATTAATTGAAAATCATGTTTTCCTTTTTAGGAGTCTTTTTTTCTCTTTTTTCACAATAAAGAATAGTTTTTGATTCTGTTTCCTTAGAAAATGGTATGATTCAGCTGAAAAGATTACCTGCAATCAATTCGCAAAGTACCGAGTGTTTCATGCACATCATCATTTTTTCACGGTTTTAATTACCGTCGAAGAAAACTTCACCTCGCTCCCAAAACTTAATTTTTAGAATTCTACCCATCAGCAATTTTTATGTAGGTTATTGCGATACTTGTAAATCTCTTTATTTTATATTCTGATCAAAAGTAAATAGATGATTTTCGTGATTTTATAATTATAAACATTTTTCTTTTTGAGTCTTTTAGATTCAGGAAATAATATCTACAGTTTTTTTCTCATTGGAATGCCTTATTTTTTAGGATTTTTTTCTGCTATTTACTTCATAATCAAAATGAAAAATCATTAGGAAAAAGCAAACCTTAATTATATTATAAATATTGATTTTAGTTTTAATTTAAATATACAGAATAATGAAATAATACAACTTAATTATTATCATTTTCATTTTTAAGAATGCTCTTAAGTGTCATATTCTTATTATTTGTGTCGATTTTAGAGTTTGAGTTGAAAGATATTGGAGAAAATAACAGTATTTAATGATATTTAAAATACTATAAATAAGCATATTATGTTTTTGGGTAGTAAAAACTACCCGCACTTAATTAGGTGCTTAACTATTAAATGACCTAATCTTGCCACTTATTCCCCAGCAATTTATTTATAACAGCAGCAATTCAACGCTAAAAATAAGTTTTAAAAAACAAACTTATTTAAGCATTGAATAACAAGCTATTGACGATTATTTAAACATAGAAAAACCGATGTATAAACTATTTAATTGAACATAGGTTTTCGGTTTAAAAATAAATATACCAACATTAATTAATTATCATGAAGAAACAAACTTTTTTAAACAACGCCATATTTACAATGGTATTATTTTTTTCAATTACACTTTCTGCACAATCAGCGTCAATAGAACCCGCTGACATAGTTTTAACTGAATCAGAACCTCATCTTTCATGGATTCAAAGATCAGATAACTCGGAAAATGTATTCAAAGGAGAGAAATTTAATTATGATTTGGTTAAAAATAATGAGAACATACAGAAATGGGCAGATCAATACCCATTTGAAGTTACTTCTTATAAGCAGGCAATTGAAAACTTTTTTAAGGAGACGTCAGCTAACGATTTAACTGGACAGGAAAAAGATTTTTATTATGATATGAAAGCCCAATATCAAATGATCAAAAAGTTACTTAAATGGGAATCAATCAACCAAAATAATTAAGACATGAAATTATTAAAAAAATATAGAGGCTTTTTGTTAACTATGTGTTTCCTACTTATGGGCCAACTTGCATATTCACACGTAACTAGAATTCGTGTAAAGCAAAATCAAAATGGTTCTTTAACCTGGTATGTTGAAACATATCATGGTAGAGGATCATGTGGTATAAGTAATTCTGGTATTAACATTAATGGTGTAAAATATCCTCTACAATCAGAACATCTTGGTTCTGCACCAATTGCCGGAACTGCAACGTTTGCTGTAGCTTCTTGGGGTTTAAATATAAAGAGTTATGCTATAATAAATACACCTTATATTGCTGGATCACTTAACGTTCAGCCTTATTCATCAAATGTTTGTTGGGCCTTTTCTGTAGGAGGAAATGGAAGTTTTATTCCTCCTCCTCCTCCTGTTTGTACAACACCACCAGTTACAAATGTAAGTAATACATTAGGTGCTCCCAATAACAATAATACAGATTGTATTGTTACAGATGATTCAATACCTGTAACTTTAAATATTAGTCATTTAGCTTGTGGTAATATTACTGGTGATGGTGAATTATCTGTTTTTTATTCTGATGGAACATTAATTGGAAATGTTGCTTATCAAAATGGAATTTCTACTCCATATACTTTTAATTTACCTCAAGGAAAATTAGCACAACTTACTATGGTTGATAACGATTTTCCTAACGATCCGTTTAACTACAGTATTACCGGTTTAGAAGGAAGTAAATTTGCAGGTTTAGGAGATACAATCCGACCGGTAATACCAGCTTTAGAACCTATTTACGTAAGTACAAGTACTACTGATTGTTCTGCAGTACTAGCAATACCTACACCAAATGTAACAGATAACTGTAGCGAATTAGCTTTAGGAAATGGGTTGAATTTTGATGGTATTAATGATATTGCTTTTATAAACTCTACAAGTTCGATTAATACAAATAATCAAAGTCAAAGAACTGCTGAAGTTTATTTTAGAGTTGATGATAAAAACATATCAACTAGAAAACAAGTAGTTTGGGAAGAAGGAGCCCACTTAAATGGATTAAATATTTATGTTTTTGACGGTAAATTGTATATGGGACTTTATTCAAAAAATAAGGGATGGAATCCAATTGGTGTATGGGTAGAAACTGACGCAATACAAAGTGGGCAATGGCACAATGCTGTGCTTGTTTTTGATGGGCCAACTCAAAGTTTAAATGGTTATTTAGATGGTAATTTAATTGGAACTAAAACCACACCAGGTGGAATATTAAATGAGCATTCAGGGCAGAATGCAATAGGAGGTCTATATAAAAAAGGAGTTTTTCACACAGGAGTAGACAATACTAGCTTTACAAATAACTTTAAAGGAGATATTGATGAAATTAGATTATGGACAGTTGCTAGAACTCAAGCAGAATTAGCAGCTACAAATACGGTACAATTAGCAGGTAATGAACCAGGATTGGTATTATATTATAATATGGACCAAGGTGAAACTTGTGGTAATAATTCTTCCATTACTAGTTTAATAGATAACACAAGTACTGGTTTAAACGGTACTTTACAAGGTTTTGATTTTAGTGGATCTTGTACATCAAACTTCACAAAAGGGTCACCTGCCTTAAGTTCATCATTAACTCTTGTTAATGATTACACGAATACTTCAGATGCCTCAAGTACATATCCTTTTGGAACAACTTTAGTTAACTGGACAGCGACTGATAATTCTGGAAATGTTACTAAAACTTCACAAACAGTTGTCGTTACTGATACCACAGCACCAACCGTTAACCTTAATGGAGCAGAAACAATTACGCTTAATCAAAACGATACCTACACAGATTTAGGTGCGACAGCTAAAGATAATTGTGGTACACCAACCGTAAATAAAAGTGGAACAGTAAACACAAACACACCAGGGGTTTACATATTAACTTACAATGCAACCGATGCTTCTAGTAATCCTGCTATTCAAGTAACACGAACGGTAACCGTATTATCTACCGGACCTGGAAATATTGGTAAGGGCCTAGTTTCTTGGTTAGATGCCTCTGATAGTAATGCAGATGGAGACACCAATAATGAACCTGGTAATAACTCCTCTCTGAATACATGGAAAGATAAGTCTGGAAGAGGTAATGATGCGGTTAAAATATTAGGACAAGGAAGAGTGCGTTCCAATGTTACTGATGCTATTAATTCGAATCCGGTAGTCAGTTTGGCGGGCAATAGCGTCTACAACTTTCCTTCAATAGATATTCGTGCAAGGTCAACGGAAGATCTTACAATCATCACAGTGTACCGTCAAAAAGTAATGGGGTATACTGGGCTTTGGGGTAATGATAATGGAGCATGGGATAGATTTGTCTATACTAGCTTTGGCAACTCAGAGAATGGTATTGCATCTAGAGGGCCAGGTCAAAGTCCTCCCAATACGGTAATAGAAGGAAGCGGTAAAATAGATGAGATATATCTCTTTACTGCCATTTACGATGGAAATGTTGTCAATGGAGTTAATAACGGACCTGTTAATGGTTCCTCTTTTTTCTTTAATGGAACTAAATTAGGATCATTTACAGACAAGACAGATGCTACTGCTGCTGTATCAACCCTTAGATTGGGTTATGATGGTGACGGTGGTTACTTTAATGGCGATGTAGCCGAAATGATGGTTTATGATCGAGTTTTAGGTAATTGCGAAATTCAAGATATAAATGAGTACCTAAGTGTAAAATATGGTATTACCTTTTCAACAGCTAGCATTGCAGTTAGTGGGTCTTCAATATTTTGTGAAGGTGAATCCGTAACTTTAACAGCTACTGCAGGAACTGGGTATTCTTACCAGTGGAAAAAAGGTGATAATAATATAGCCAGTGCTAATGCACAGACCTATGAAGCAACTGAAAGTGGAAATTATACCGTAGAAATTACTGACGATTGTGGAACTGCTATTTCAGCAATTCACACGCTTACAGTGAATTCACTTCCTGAGGCAACAATTACTAATAATGGGCCAACAACTTTTTGTCCATCAGATTCAGTTACACTATCTGCAAGTGCAGGGTCAAGTTTTTTATGGAATACTGGAGCAACAACCAAAAATATTAATGTAGTTACTTCTGGTAACTATTTTGTAACAGTAACCAATGCTAATGGTTGTGCAAGTGTTTCTTCTGCAACAACTATAGTAGTAGTGGATACAACCCAACCAACCGTTAACTTTAATGGTGCAGCCACAATTACGCTTAATCAAAACGATACCTATACAGAGACAGCTACTGCAGAAGATAACTGTTCGGCTACTTTGGCTATAAAAGGAACAGTAGATACCGCAACTGCGGGAGTATATACCTTAACTTATACAGCAACAGATGGTATTGGAAATGAAACTACAGCAACAAGAACGGTAACGGTAGTAGATGTAACGCCACCAACAGCAATAGCACAAGATATTACAGTGCAGCTAGATGCTGATGGAAAAGGTACAATCACAGCAGCGCAAGTAAATAAGGGTTCGTATGATGATTCTGATGGGATATTAACTTATGAATTAGATAAAACAAATTTTAATTGTAGTAATCTAGGTCGAACATCTGTTCCAATAACGCCTACTTTTATAGGAAATGAAAGCCAGAACACCCACTCTTATGGTGGAGGCTACAACCCAAACACTAATGAATTCTGGTATCCACAATGGTCAGGTACAACGGTGAATGTATATGATGAAAATGATGTGTTCGTGAGAACTTTTGATTCTGGTCAAAACCAGATGATGCAACTATGGATGGATACCGATAGTGAAACAGATTATTACACGGCTAATTGGACATCCAGCAATCCGAAAACTTATACTCGTATAGATGAAAATGGGCAAAAAGTATGGACCTATAATAATGCCAATGGGAATCATCCTGCAGGAATTAGTACGGATGCGAACTTTGCTTATTTATTGGCTTATATGGGAAACCGGATTGATGTAGTAAATAAAAATACAGGAGTGTTCGTAACATCAATTACTTTACCTGGTAGCGTAGCTATTGAAGGAGGATTGGTCATCGCAAATGAACACATCTATATCGGGGGTAGAGCTAATTACTGGTCAACTAACCCAAATAGCCATAAGTTTATTCACCAATTGGACATGGATGGCACCTATATAAAATCTATTTCCACCAATGGAGTAGAAGTATATAACATGGCTTTTGATGGAGAAACCATGTGGGTTTCTTCATTCAACAATATCATTACTGGTATACAAATATCAGATGGAAATGCTTACCTAGGAGAAGGAGTATTAGTCAATCTAACAGTTACCGATGCCGCTGATAATATTTCAACAACAACAGCCAATGTTACTGTAGAAGATAATATTGCACCAACAGTAGTTGGGCAAGACATTTCGGTTACTTTAACCATAAGTGGCACCGTAGGGGTTACTTATGAAGATGTATTTGTAAGCGGTTCAGACAATTGTGGGCCTATCACATATACGTTAAGTCAGGATACTTTTGGCGCAACAGATGCTATGAACAGTCCGGTAACCATTCAATTAATAGGAACAGATGCAAGTGGTAATGCTACTTTAGAACCCGTATTGGTTACAGTAATTGATCCGGTACCTGTGGTAATTGCAAAAAATATAACGATAAATTTAAACAACCAAGGAAATGCTATCATTACACCAGAACAAATAGATAAAGGTTCTAGTTCTGTAGTAGGTTTATCTGGCTTAGCTTTAGATATTACTTCTTTTTCTTGTGCAAATGTGGGTACGCCAGTAACGGTAACTTTAACCGCAACAAGTACTTTGAACAGAACAGCTGCAGCAACAGCAATTGTTACAGTGAGAGATGTTACTGCACCGAGCGCATATGCTGTAAACACCATAATTTCTTTAGATGCTAATGGAAATGCTTTCGTAGATCCTAAAGACTTAGTGAGCTCAGAACCTATAGACGAAGATGATCTAGATCTTAGAAGGAAAACTTCGAATTCTAAAACGTCTAGTGATACCAACTACTCAAGAATAGATGTAGGAGACTCAAGTGCTGATGCCTGTGGTATTGCGTCTATTTTTACTAAGAATAAAGTTAATTTTAATTGTAACGATTTAGGAGACAACACCGTAAATGTAACGGTAACCGATAACAATGGAAATAAAACAATTGTTGGAGTAACTGTAAAGGTGCAAGACACTACGCTTCCAGTATTAGTAGGGGTTCCTGCAGATGTGGATGCAAGTTGTTCAGATATACCAATAGTAGTAAACCCTACCACCACCGATAATTGTTCAGGAAATGTAGAAGTTCATTATTTAGGAGAAGTAAGAACAGAGGGAAAATCTGATAACGATTATACGTTAACCAGAACTTGGGATGCAACGGATGTTTCAGGCAACCATAGTTTAATTGGCACCCAAGAGATTATTGTTCAGGATACCACTGCTCCAGTATTGAGTGCTGCGCCAGAGAATACAACAGTAGAATGTGATTTAGTGCCAGAAGCCGCTATTTTAACTGCTACTGATAATTGTGATGGAACGCCAGTTGTAACGTATCAAGAAGTAAGAACAGAGGGAAAATCTGATAACGATTATATGTTAATCAGAACTTGGACAGCTACGGATGTATCTGGGCGAAGTTCTTTTAAAACCCAAGAGATTATTGTTCAGGATACCACTGCTCCAGTATTGAGTGCTGCGCCAGAGAATACAACAGTAGAATGTGATTTAGTGCCAGAAGCTGCTATTTTAACTGCTACTGATAATTGTGATGGAACGCCAGTTGTAACGTATCAAGAAGTAAGAACAGAGGGAAAATCTGATAACGATTATATGTTAATCAGAACTTGGACAGCTACGGATGTATCTG
>Ga0209712_10000162_pt1 | contig 58947 bp, 46 predicted proteins | sample ArcOceMetagenome_FD_187443 | JGI IMG/M metagenome (GOLD analysis project Ga0209712, IMG submission 187443) | Marine eukaryotic phytoplankton communities from Arctic Ocean - Arctic Ocean - Greenland ARC118M Metagenome (SPAdes) (version 2) | ecosystem: Environmental > Aquatic > Marine > Oceanic...
AACGCGGCCAAATCTTGTGGATAATCTATGTCAGCTGCCACATTGCCCAGTACCAGACTTTTGGGCGCCGGACAGATACTTTCTAAAAGTACCTTGCCACCGCTATCACCGGTCAGTTCACTCAGGGCAGTAAAGTAGGGTTTAGCAAACATTGCCGGCACCCCAAGGTGGCTGTTGTATTGACTGCAAGCCACTTGCTCTCCCTTAAACAGGCCTATTAGCTGCTCTAAATGATGCCGCTTTATACGCGGCTGGTCGGCTAGCAAAATGAGAATCGCATCGAAGTGGTCTTGAAGATACGCGATACCCGCAGCAATTGAGCTGCCCAACCCTCGCTGCCACTGAGGATTAATAATAACGTGAGTACCGGAGATACCGTCAATTACTTGCTGAGACTGATTGCCCAATACAGTATAAACCGCATCAGGAAAAAGACTATTAGCTGTGTCAATACAGTGTTGTAACATTGGTTTTCCGTCGATGAGCGCCAGCTGCTTGAGCGATCCAAACCGTGACGCAGCGCCAGCAGCAAGAATTAAAACCGCGGTTTTCATAACAGGTTACTTATGGAGTTAGCATCTTTGCCATTAATTACTGCCTGACACTCTGCCAAAATAGACAGCGCAATATCCTCTGGTAATTCACCGCCCAGACGCAGCCCTGCCGGCCCGGCAATGGGCACCAATAGGTTGTTCTTATCCAGATCGGCTAACTCTAAAACCTGGCCTCTGCGCACTATGGGACCCAATAACGCCAGATATTTAATAGGTGATGTTTGTAGTGCAGCCACCGCATTGGCATCAAGCTGCAGATTATGTGTCATGACAATAGCCGCATCAAAGGTCTTAAATAGGGGTTCGTCAGTCAACTGCAGTGGTGGGCACCGCAAAATGGTGGTCACGCGCATAAAATGCTCTCGACGCGCATTGGCCGGTCGCGGGTCACAGAGGGTTATCTCCCATCCTAAAGTAGCCGCTAAGCTAGCCAAAGGCCTTGCATCGACACCCCCGCCCACTATTAATAAGTGAAACGGCGGTTTCATAGTCGTGGCTAGCCAGGTATGGTCATCTACCATCATTAGCCGTGATTTTTTGCTGTCTAACTGTTGAGTAATGGCACTAAAATTATCACTATCTTGACCCACTACCTTAGCCTCGGCAACCTCGCCATGGTCGGTGATTTTTTGCAGGAACACACAGGTTTGACGGCTTTCTAGGGCGGTACAGATAGTAGGTAGTTGTAGGTAATTATTGTCTGCGGTTAAAGGCTGCAGCAAAATGTAAATAGTGCCTCCGCAACCAATACCCATTAAGAAAGACATGTCATCTTCATCACTAGCGTCATAACAAATGGTCATTGAACGCTGCGAGCGCATGACCTGGGACGCCTTTTTTTGTATATCGGCTTCCAAACAGCCACCACTTAGAAGACCAAATTGCTCGCCTAGGTCGTTGAACAACATCATGGCACCCGGCGAGCGATAACTGGGGCCCTCAATTTTGTATAACGTACCTAACACCCATTTTTGAGCGTCACGTTTTGGATACCATTGTTTAAGCTGTTGTGAGAATTGATTGAACATGCGCTTAGTATAAATTACTCAATGCTAATGCGCTAATTTCAAGCACCAGTAACACCGGCAGAGGGACCTTGCGAACCAATATCAGACCTCTCACATAGGGTCGAGAGTTTATGCTCAAAGACTCTCCAAGAGGATCTATCACATTAGTTTTAGATCGGCGAAAAACAACCGCACAAACTCACTGATTAATTTGTTTTTTTCGGTTACCGGTACTCTCGCAACCAACCTTGCCAATGAGTCAATTAGCTCCATTGCGAGCAAAGAGCGGGTATCAATTACCGCGATATCAATCTGTGGGAAATGCTGCCTTAAAAACTCAGCAAGTAAAGCGGCATTCTCTCGACTGTCTTTTAAATCTAGCTCTGAAAGTACTGGGTCCGCATGGATAGCCGCCCGTAAATTCAACAAAAATGGGTTGTTGCAGTGCTCATCGCAATAGTGCGCTATGCCATCTCTGAGCATTTGTTCAGGATTGTCACCTAGCTGCATTACCGCCTGCATTTCTTCGCGATGGGTTTTGAATGAACCTTTAGCATGGGCTAACAGTAGCGCCTGCTTATTGGGGAAGTACCTATATAAAGACGCTTTAGACAAGCCAGCCACGTTGGCAATCTGAGTCATGGAGGTTGCATCTAAACCATTACTTGCAATCAATTTCGCCGATGCCTGCATGATTGACTGCAAGGTCGCGCGGCTGCGATCTTGTCCTGGTTCTTTACGTGATTCAATGGTGACTTTCATGCGTTGACAGTACACTAAACGTGACTTATAGTCATCTTTTAGAGCGTAACCATTAATCGTGTAGGTCTGTTGCACTCAGGAGCATAAAGCGATGAATAATAAATTTGATGCCGTGGTAGTGGGTGCAGGACCTGCCGGTTTAGTGGTGGCAAGACGACTGAAAGAGCAAGGCCTTAACTACGTTGTTCTTGAGCGTAACCATAGCGTGGGTGGCATTTGGAACATCGATGCGCCGAACACGCCCATGTACGATTCGGCGCATTTTATCTCCTCTAAAACACTGTCCGCTTTTCCTGGGTATGCAATGCCAGACCACTATCCCGACTACCCAAACCACAAGCAATTGCTCGATTATATTAAAGGCTACGCTAGACACTTTGACCTGTTAGCGTCAATTCGACTCAACACTGACGTTGAATCGGCTGATCAAGACGAAACTGGTAGTTGGGTCATTAAGCTTGCAGGTGGTGAAGTTCTCACCACGAAGTATCTAGTCTGTGCAAACGGTGTTACCTGGGACCCCAATACTGTGTCTTGGTCAGGCGAGTTTGATGGCGAAGTTCAGCACTCTGTTAAGTATAAATCCAGCAGCGAATTTACTGGCAAGCGCGTTTTAATCGTCGGCGCGGGTAACTCAGGTGTAGATATCGCTTGTGATGCGTCATTTGCAGCAGATCAAGCATTCTTGAGTGTTCGGCGTGGTTACCACTTTGTGCCCAAACATTTGTTTGGCAAACCATCCGATGTATTTTCAGAGGAAGGACCAAAATTGCCGTTCTTTCTTCAACAAAAAATATTTGGCGGCTTACTTAGATTGATAAATGGAGATCTAACTAGCTATGGCTTACCCAAGCCAGATCACAAAATATTCCAAACTCACCCAATCATGAACACGCAAATCTTGCATTACCTTGGTCATGGGGATTGCATTGCAAAAGGGGATATAGACTATCTTGATGGTAAAGAGGTTGTCTTCAAAGATGGCTCGCGTGAGCAAATTGATCTTATTATTACCGCCACCGGCTATAAGCACAGTGTGCCCTTTCTGAACGGTGAAGAAATACCTATTAAGAATGGTCGACCCGATCTTTACCTTAATATGTTCCCCAGGAACTGCTCAAACATGGCGCTGATTGGCTTTATTGAATTTGCTTCAGCGGCCTACGAAAATTTTGATCTAATGTCTGAGTTAATCGTGGCTGACATCGCAGGGTCGGCAGAGGGCTTAGCGGAAATGAAAAAGACCCACCATCCAGACTTGTCTGGCGGGCATAATTATCTTAATACAGAACGCAATGCTAACTATGTCGATGTTGATACTTTTCTAAAAACACTCAGCAAGGTAAAAGCCCGTACTGGTATTGCCTCAGGAGTATAAGTAATGACAGGCTTAACTAAGAGAGCACTGATTACTGGCTCAGCGGCAGGCATTGGCGCACGCGTTGCAGAAACCCTTAATACAAAGGGCTACCAACTCATTTTGGTCGACAAAGATAAGCATGCCAACGACGCCCTGGCCGCCAGTTTTAGTAACGCAAAAAGTATCGTCCTTGATTTAACCGATCGAGAGGCACTGCGCGAATTCTGCACTAGCTTAGAAACTCAGACTCTTGATATTGCATTCATTAATGCCGGGGTAGCACTGCCAGGGGATGTGGTCGATATCAGCGAATCCGCTATAGATCTGCACTTAGACGTCAACCTGCGCTCTGCCATTTTGTTAAACCAAGCTTGCGCAAAGGCCATGCTTAAGTCGGGACGAGGGCATATTATTTCAACCGTTTCCATGGGTGGAATAACCCCCCTAAAAGGCTCTGCCGTCTACTCGGCCACCAAATTTGCCATGCGTGGGTTCCTGTCTGCGCTGTACTCAGAATTAAAGCCTTATGGGATCTCCGTTAGCGGCATTTACCCCAGTGCCGTTGATACCGGCATGCTGAAAAATGAAGTCAGGAGCAACGGTAGCCCCCTAAACTTTGTTTCTAAGGTGGCAACGGTCGATGATGTGGCCCAATCGGTTGAATATGCTCTAAAAACCAAAAGGCTCGAGGTGTATATATCGTCAATCGACGGCTTTAACAGCCGCTTTATTGGATTTTTCCCGTCACTGCTTGATCGACTGTACCCACTGTTAGAAAAAATAGGCCGTAAGGGAATGGCGCACTATAAAAGCAGACTCTAACCATTACAGAGTTATGCTAGGGCGAGATTAATAGACAAAGACTGTTACATTTACTTAATTTTTTTTATAGTGGCAATCTTCATTCTTTGAGACAAATATTATGCCGTTAGTCCCGCCACTCCCCGCTGATTCCAATACCGAGGTTGCCGAACTGGCAGAGTTTTTTAACGAGACCTTGGGGTTCTGCCCAAACAGTGTGTTGACCATGATGCATCGCCCCAAAATTGCCAAGGCCTTTATTGCCTTAAATATGGCGGTTATGGACAATCAAGGGCGAGTCACTAGCGCGCTAAAAAGACTGATTGCCTATGTTTCTAGTAACGTCACTGGTTGCCGTTATTGTCAGGCGCATACCATTAGAGCGGCTGAGCGCTATGGGGCCGAGCAAGAGCAGTTAGATCATATTTGGGACTACCAGACACACCCAGCTTTCTCCCCAGCAGAACGCGCCGCCCTCGACTTTTCAGTCGCCGCCTCGACAGTGCCCAACGGCGTTGATGCAGACATACAGTCTCGCCTGCACGAATACTGGAATGACGATGAAATTGTTGAATTACTGGGGGTTATTTCGCTTTTTGGTTACTTGAACCGCTGGAATGACTCCATGGCAACAACACTGGAGGAAGGTGCCATTGCATCGGGTGAATCACTGCTGGCCCATCAAGGTTGGTGTGTGGAAAAGCATAGCTGACATAAAAAAGCCCGCGTTAGCAGCGGGCTTTTACGATTAACTGTTTAAGGTGGCAAGCCTGTCTGGCGGAATGTAGTCAAAGATAAAGTTAATACGATCATCTTTACCTTTATTCATAACACTATGCTGTTTTTGATTGTTCAGTTCGTAGGCCTTACCCACCTCAAACTTAAAAGGTTTGCCGTCTATCATAAAGCGAACTCTTGAGTTTGCAGTAATTGGGATATGAATACGGTGCCCTGCATGAAATGAGGGATGTTTATCATGATGCGGGGTAATCACTCCGCCGGACACCAACTTGGCGGCCATGGCTCGAATAATTTTCCCACCAGGGGGGTAGTGCTGCTCAAGAATAGCATTCATGATCGGCAAGGCGGTATTAGCCAGTGAATCCCAAGCAGATTCTTCGCTGACTGCTACCTTCGGCCACTGCTCAGTATCAATAAATAGCATAACTAATGATTGAGTTTGCGAGTGAACATCATAGGCAGTCTGGCGATGGCTGTTGTCAAACCAAGCCTGATCATCTACCGCCAAGATAGCGTCGCGCAAGGGCGCAATGTCTACATTGCCAAGATCTCTTACCGGAATACCTATATCCATTGCTAAACCCTTTTAATCTCTGTGTAAAAACATTAATCAATATTGCTGATTGAGTCAAATAAATTAAACCGCCCCTACCCCAATTCGTGAACAGCGCGATGGGCTTGCTCGACCGCAGACTCGAGCATGGCGTTAGCTGCAGAGTCAGCATTGGCGATAGTGATCGGACCAAAGGGCTTACGTGCAATCATATGCGGATAACGCTCGTCATTGTCATCCTCATAGGTTTCATCATCAAAGGCATTGTAATAATAAGCATAACCATGAGCCCAGCGATTCACTGTGATGCCAGCAATATCTTTGGCTGCATCGAACCCACCGGCACCCAACAACCCTTGCAACTGCAGTCTTACGTTGCGCTCTATAGTCTCAAAAGGCGTACTTAACAATTCGCGTCGGCCCTGTCGATATTGCTCTCTAACTGTGAGTCCCGCATTGGACAAATGCGGAAATCGCTCCATATGCACAACTACCGGTTCATCAGGATTACTGGCAAAGCGATAGTCACCATAACTAACAGGGAAATCAATCATGGCATTAACGTGATAGCTGGTTGGGCAAGCCACAGCACCAATACCCAGATTTTTCCACGCGCGCCAATTGGTAAGCGCGACATTGGTATACAAAATAGGACTCTTTACTTGAGATGCTAGCGCCTCTTTCTGAGTCTTGGGTAGCTGCGGGCAAAGATAAGGAATCATGCTGTTATTACAAGCTAACACACAGGCATGCGAGGTTACCGCATAACTTTTGCCATGGCGTACATAGCGAACGGTCACAACCTCTTGCGATGCTTTAGATAGATTGCGCTCCACATTAACCACGGTGCTGTTAAGTCTTATTTTAACCGGCGTATCGTTCTGATCTAATTTACTGTAATCAAAGGTCGCAGTAATAAGACTTTTCATCGATCGGCCTGGTGCTACCGCAGGTACCATTCGCCTGACCAACTGCCTGGCGACAGAGGCGTTACCATCGGGAAAGTGATGAATGTACGCCTCTTCTGGTTCTGGCGGCGGAAGCCCTGCTGAGTTCCATCCAGGAAGCCCACCGTACCACAAGGCACTACCTGCATTAATAGACTCAATACCCACACCTGAATCACCTGCCAAATCTTGTAGCACGGCGAACACGTCAGGCTCGGTAATACCGACATATTTGACTAAGAACTCACGGTAGCTGATAGTTCTCAGGTATTCCCAACGATCAGCAACATCTGGAATCAAGTCCTTTTCATTTTCCAGTAGAAATAACATTTGTTGCTTTGCCGCCACAGAAATAGGCATTTTATCCACAGCATTTTTTGCTGAGTTGGTGGAATCATTCAGCGGTATATAACTTTTTAAATCACTCAAATCATAGTTAACAACGGTGTCTTTGCCCCATCGCTTGCGATCGAAGTAGACAGCGCCGGCTAACTTATTACGCCGATAAAACTGCTGGTCATAGGCAGTGTCAAAAGCACTAACATCGATATCAAGATCTTTTAGTAACCCTTTAACAATATCGCTGTAACCTGACGGCTCTTGCATAGTTTGCGCACCGCCGTAACCAAGAATTTTGCGCCCATTAACCTCAAATTCATTACGCTTGGCATGGCCGCCAAAATCATCATGATTATCTAAAATTAGAATGCGAGCATGCGGATGTTTGGCGGCATAAAAATGTGCCGCTGAAAGCCCACTGATTCCTGCACCAACAATAATAAGGTCGTACACATCATTAACAGCGTTTAGGTCTCCCCAATTTGTCTGTCCATAGCGCGCCAGCCCGTGACTGACCTCGAAGGATCCTTGGTGATTACCGCGCAATCCATCCAGTGCAGGTGGATACGGTGGATTGTGCAATAGGTAGGAGGAAGACTCAGCAGTGTTGGCTAAGGCAAAATGAGGCATGGCAAGCCCGGTTGTTGCCAGGGCCATACCTTGCAGAAGATCTCGACGGGTTATCGGCCGATTCATTCCAAGTAATTTATCCGTCTTGTTCAAATTACGCTCACCTTTAAAGAGTTCTCCGGATCAACTAACTATTAAAGACGATCCACCAACTTATAGTACATCATACCAAGAGCCACCATCTGATTGCGGAACACATGTTGGCCCGGAATCCATGTCGGTTTAATGTTGGCAAATACATCGAAGCGTTCGAGAGTGCCACCCACCGTATCGGCCAGAATCTGTCCTGCCAAATGAGTGACATTGACTCCATGCCCCGAGTAACCCTGCGAGTAGATAATATTAGGGGCTAATTTCCCCATTTGTGGCACACGATTGGCCGTTACACCAATTGTACCGCCCCAACCAAAATCAAATTTAGTATTAGCCAGCTGCGGGTATATTTTTAACAATCGTGGGATTAGATTCTTTTTAATGACCTCGGGATCACTACCGAAGTAGGTAAATCGCCCACCAAAAAGTAGTCGTTTGTCGGCACTAAGACGAAAATATTCCAAAATATAGTTGGGATCGCACACCGCTAGATCTTGAGGATTTATCTCGCTAACCAATGCATCAGAAAGCGGTTCTGAGCCAATAATAAAGCTATTAACAGGAAACAAAATACCCCGCAATTTTGGCTCTAAAAAATGGTAGGCATTGCCGGCAAGAACCACAAAGTCGGCAGTCACTGACCCGTTTGCAGTCACCACAGTAGCCTTATCACCCCGCTTGATTTCAAGCACTGGAGAATACTCATGAATGGTTGCCCCCAAAGATACCGCGGCAGTGGCCTCGCCGATACAGAGATTCAGTGGGTGGACGTGTCCATTACCATCATTTCGCAAGGCGCCAATATAGGCCTTTGTACCCAACAGGTCTTGAGTCTCTTGCTTAGACAGCATTTTGTAGTCATGGGGAAAATCAAACTTCTGTAGCTGCTCATAGTAGGACTGTAAATCTCTGACATGTCGAGGCTTAATGGCGACATCGACATAGCCAGACTTTAAGTCGCATTCTATATTGTAGGTTTTAACGCGCTCACGGATGATTTCATGTCCAGCCCAGCCCATATCCCAGAGCCTGCGCTCGCCCTCTAAACCGAGGGTGGACGCCATTTTACTATCTCCCGATATACCTCCAATCATTTGGCCGCCGTTACGCCCAGAAGCACCCCAACCAACCTTATTGGCCTCAACAACATGCACGTTGTAGCCGCGCTCTGCAAGATGTAGAGCCGTCGATATTCCCGTAAAACCAGCGCCCACAACACAGACGTCTGCCCTTACCTCACCCGCAAGTTGAGGGTAATTAGTCGATTGATTCACGCTGGCTGCGTAGTAGGAACTAGTATGGGGTTGGCACGTTGTCATCGTGTAATCAAGACCTCGGTTTGCTAATAGATTAAGCCTTATCGTTATCCCAAATAAGACAGAAACAAGCATCCTACCCTATCGGCAAAAACAGTATGACTTTTGGTAACTAACTGTACCTGACCTATAAAGGCTGCTAAGCAAAGGACTGCACTGATCGACGGAATTGCGCTGGCGTTTGCCCTGTGGCTTTTTTGAAGGCCGCATAAAAGGCTGAATTGGAGTTGAAACCAACTGCAAAAGACACATCTAATATTGATTGCGATATCGCATCGTGACGCAGCAAAATAGATTTGGCCTCGGCGATTCTATAGCTGTTTAAAAAGTCAAAAAAACTCATCTTAAAACCCGAATTCACAGCTTGGGACAAATGGTTAACCGAGCAGTCGACCATAGCCGCTAACCGCGGAAGGGTTAGATCTGGATCAAGATAGACTTTATGAAGAGACATGAGATCAGAGAGTTGCCCCTTGTAGCCTTCAAGTTGCCGATCATCAAGTCCTGATTTTGCATATTTAGGCGCGCCTATGTCATCAGTAACAGCGGCTAATGAGCTGACCGAATGCATGGGGTCATAGTAGTCAGTAATCCGCACAGCGCCATCACCCTTTAAGGCGATAAACTCTGCCCCACTCCAACTTTCAGATTTAGTAGTCGCGGAAGACATTTTGTATTGAAAGGCTATTGCGTTGTCACTACAAAGCACTTCACTGGTAAGCTCATAACGCCGATCTTCAGAGGCAAAGAAGCCCGCTAAATTAGCAATTAGCTCGTCGCGAGAAAACTGTTGGTGAGTAGGAATATCACAGTACGTGCCGTTCTTAGCAAGATGATCTGCAACCCCCTTAGCATCACTATGGTTCCACGCATCAAAGTAGCTATCCACAAAATCTATTGCACGCATCAGGAGTCACTCCTTACATTTATTCCTACTTGAGGTCTGAGTATAGCGGAACTTTGCGCGGAGAATCTAGGTCAAAACATTCCCCATAGGGGTAGCAAGGTGCACAGCAACTATGTTTGACTGGGCTAGAATCGATAGCGTACTTTGGCAATCAGAGATTCCACCTGAACACCCTTCCAACCCTCATCAAAGAGCATATCTGGGCCTTCATTGCCGCTATCACTGCCAAAAAATCCACCGCGGCTGTAGACTAAAAATATGTCTGAGAGAGGAGCGAGTTGAAAGCGATAGCGAATTTGAAATGCGGTATCACTGATACTAAAGTTCGAGGACTCTGTACCTGACGTCTGCAGATTTCCGCTATTATCAAGCTGATAACTATTAATTACCTCGGCATCTACGCCAATCCACTGAAATTTAAGACGCACTTCTTGACGATTGGAAGGGTACCAATCTAACCGAATGTCACCGGTATACCTGTGAGCTTCATAACCGGCCAACTGAGAGACTTCAGAATCCCACAAAAGCCATTCTCTGTATTTTTTAAACCCAACTCTACCACCAAGGGTCAAGGTTTCAGTTAGATATAACTGTGGTCGAATAAAGGCGCCATAGTATAATTCGCCGGTATCCTCTGTCCCCGTATAGGCTTTAGCACTAAACACAAAATCATTGCCTCTGGGGCTCTCATACCGCACCCCAACATTATACTTTGCCGGCCGAAAATATGATTCATTACCTCGAGTGATGCGATCATCCCACCCCGACGATGTTGACTCAAAATCTACGGAGATCTTGCGCGTAGATTTAAATACCCAGTCAAATTTTAACTCAGTCCAAAAGTTTAACCTTTGACCCTCAGAGTTTTCCCCATAGGAATATGCAAATTCAGTAGAACCCGACAGCAATGATGACTGCTGATCGTATTTACGTTGATCATATCGATGATAACCATAAAATTCGTCATATCCATTTCGCCGCATATAGCCCATGTCGTTCATTTCAAACTCATCACCATAATGAGAGTAATACAATGCATGAGACCATTCATCACTAGGCGTATAAGACCAGTTAACCCAGCCTGCATAATCTTGCTGATCAACCGATTGATAGTCGTTGTCATCATTAGCATTCTGATGGATGTCGCTATGTAAAATTTGCGCGGCCACTCTTACTTCATCGCTAGAGTCCCATCTAAAATCAACTCCTTGTACGGTTGCCTCACGCTCTAATAAGTCACGCGTGACATGAGTTAACCGATGTCCAATGGTTAAATTATCAGCTTTCCTCTGAATTCTACTGGAGACAAATTCACCGCCAGCACTACCCCCTGATGTGTCTTCTTTAACCGCAAAAAGGCCCATATCCACAGTTTTGCCATAATGCGTTAACTTCGCCGCTACATCGATATCTAATAAGCCAGCATCGACACCGGCTCCAATACGACGAGTATAAAGAACAACATCTTCATTGGGCTGAGCACTATTAAACAGGCCTTGATTTTCAGTAAAGAAGGCTCTTTTTTCACTCACAAATGTCTCAAACGCAGAAAAATTAACCACTAAATCATCACTTTCAACCTGACCAAAATCTGGGTTCAAAGCTCCTGTTAATTGAGTATTGCTGTTGGGCCGCCAAATAAAGTCCAGACCAACGTTAGTACCATCACTTGTATCAGTATTGTCACTACTGCGGAGATTATGGTTATAGCTGGCATAAGGAAACCAGTCCAAGGTCGACGCTTTGACCTGCTTAACCTCTATTGGATGCCAATCCTCCATAAAAGTAGGCCGAGTATAAAAGGCATTAGGGAAAGCAAAACGCAGAGATTCGTTATAAACAACTCGCGAGAACCAAACAGCCATATTCCTTTTGTCATCGGAAGACGTTGACATCGGAGCCACCGTCCAAGGAATATGCATCTCGCTAAACCAATAGTCACCATCACTGGATGTTTGTGAATACCAAGTCCCGTCCCAGTCACCCGAATAGGTACCTGAGCCAACAATGCCGTCTTGTCTAGAATTAGCTGACCCTACTGTGAAGTCATAAGCAGATTTAGCGGTGCCATCAAAATCAATACTAACAACATTGCGGTCAGCTTCAATTTGCGCATCTCTGGCAAATCGCCGATTTACCCGCTTGACCGTTGCCGGCTGATAGTTCTTAAAACCAACAAAAATTCCCTCTTCATTAGTAATCATGCGTACTTCAGTGGCGTATTTAGCGACGTCGCCGGTTAATGGCTCAACGGTAACAAAATCTGTATAGACAACAGCATCATTCCACTCAGGCTCATCTAAAACACCATCAATAGTAATATCGCCATAGGCAGCTGAAGCAGCAAGGCAATAGCCGAAAACGATTGAGAGTAAAAAAATACAGTAAGATTGATTCATAAATATTTGACACTTTTCTATGCATATCCAAGAGCGTCATTTTATGGATTCACCATAAAATTACTATCTAAAAATTGAAAATAAATACGAAGATGCCCTATGTTTAAAAATTAAAGTGCGCACAAAGCTAGAGGTGCCTTAAAGCTTACCCAGCCATGCGGGTGATTTATAGTGCATGACCATCACCTTATCTCCTGCGTGAATAATACCGGGAACTTCTATTACACCGACAATGCCACGACTGTATTTCGATGCCGCTAAGAAGGATCCTGCAGGGATGCCAGCGCCGCTCTTTGTGGTATACATCGAGGCTAGTTTTTCGTCCATATCTACGCATGGCGGATTATATTCTTCGACTATTAGCTCAGCACCAGAGGGGAATTTAAGAATACTGCCTTTGGGCAAATGAGATAGATTAGCCACCCCAGACAAGCAGAGGTTGGCACCAACGCTGGCAGCCGATAACGGCTGAGTTAGACCCATTTTTTGAGCGATTTCAGCAAGCTCTTCAACAGAAACGGCTGACCACTGCCGTTCGTTACGACGAATAGTGCCTGAAACCTGTTTGTCGCCTTTAGTCCAAGCCGCCCTCTCAATGGAGCCGTGTCGATCGCCAACAAATCCTGAGAGTTGTGCGTTGAGTAATAAATGTGGCTGCTTACCTAAGTCGTCTTCTGAGGATCCTAAATAAACCGAATCAACCTGACCAATGGATCGTTTCATGAGTATTCCTCAACGTTAAAAAGCAGCTGGCGGTGTCGCTCTGGCTCGCTCTGGCGCCCAAAATGGCTTTTGCTGAAGGGTGCATTTTGCCACCTTACTATGGTGACGTAGTTCCTTAGAATAGTAAATTTCCGCCCAAATAGCACCCTTTAGCGCGGACGTCTCAACCATAGCCAGGGCGATATTGGCCTTAACCACCGGCGACCACATTGCTGAGGTCACATAGCCAATCTCTTTGCTGCAGTCTTGATCCGCATACAGAAAAGATTCCTCGGCCGGTTTATTGCCCTCAATATCTAGCTTTATCAAGGTATATTCAGCCCCCTGATCACGCGCCTTTAAAAGCGCCTTTCTGCCATTAAAGTGTGGTTTTTTAAAATCCACAAGCCAGTCTAAACTTAACTCAAACGGGGTTTGGTCATACTGAAAATGAATGGTTTTTAGCGCTTCATTAAATTCCATACCCGGCATAATAAAGCCGGCCTCCAAACGTGCCATATTGGTAGCGGCCTCACCATAGGGTTGAATGCCATAATTCTCTCCCGCGAGGTAAAGCGCGTCCCAAAAAGCCAGCGCTAAGTCAGGTGAGATCCACAGCTCATAACCCAGGTCGCCGGTAAATCCGGTTCGTGACACCATTAGTGGCGCATCTTCACTGCCAGCAAAGGGAAAGTGCGCGATGCAAAATGGCTTAAGATTTTCAATACCGTCTAAACCCATCTTTTTAAGAACTTCACAGCTAGTAGGGCCTTGTAATGATAGCGCGGCGATATCATCTGACATATCAGTGATCTGTAGTTGCTCAAAACCAAAGGCACTTTTGCGCAACCAAGCCAGTGATGGACTGCCACAGGTGAGTAAGAATCGATCTGTATCCAGTTTAAAAATAGTACCGTCATCAATAAGACGGCCCTCATCTGTGCACCAGCACACGTAGGTCACTCTGTTTTCTTTGAGTTTGGTAATGTCTCTTGTCACCATTCTATCGAGCATAGCTTCGGCATCGGGGCCACTGAGAATATATTTTTGCATTGGGCAGATATCATAGGTCGCACAACTATTACGAATACAAAAGTACTCGTACTCTTCATCGTAGTAGTAATCAGCAAACTTATAACCGTTCCAGCTAGACCAGGCATCGCGAAGGTTCAATGCTGCCTGACGAGGATGAAAAGGACTTTCCTTTAATCGCTCACCAGCAAAAGGATCGGTGACTTTTGGCATGCTATTCATCGTAAAAATCATCCTCTGGTACAGTGTTGGGACGTTTTAGATCCATAAGGATTTCTCGTGCTGCATTGGCACCGCAGGCTGATGAGACGCCACCCCCTGGATGCGTAGATGAGCCACACATATACATGTTTTTAATCGGCATGCGGTATTGGGCATAACCAGGAAAGGGTCGATTAAACAGCAACTGATCTATGGTCAATTCACCCTGAAAAATATTTCCTTCGGTAAGTCCAACTTCAGCTTCTATGTCATGGGGAGTACGTACCTCCATATGCACAATCAAATCTTTAAAGCCGGGACTGTAGCGTTCAATTTTGTTGATGACCGTCTGGCCAAAGGCATCGCGTTTTTCCGCTGTCCAGGGCCCATCGGCCAGCTGCGGCGGACAATATTGGACAAAGTTTGACATCCAGTGTTGCCCTGGCGGCGCCACGGTTGGGTCCCAAGCTGACGGGATAACTGATTCTATAAAGGGGTCTTCAGACCAGCGACCGTGCTTCCAGCAGTCATAGGCGCGTTCCATAGTTTCCATTGAACCCACAAAACCCTGTCCACCTCGGTTAATGTATCGGTTATCAGCCACATTATTGAATTTGGGTAAGCCCGATAGTGCAATATTGACCTTGCCGGAGGAGCCTCTAATTTTGAAGTTTTTGGCTTTTTCGTAAATTCCCGCCGGCAAATCATTTTTGTCCATGCATTGGGTAAAGGTGCGTTTGGCATCCATATTAGACACCACGATCTTAGCATGTAGTTCATCACCATTATCCAGCACAACGCCCGTTGCCTTGCCGTTTTTAACCACAATTTTATCAACCCCAGCATTGGTGCGAATCTCGCCTCCATGCTCCTGCAAAGCCCCTGCTATAGCGTTAGAAATAGCGCCCATGCCACCTCTTGCCAGACCCCAGGCACCCACATTACCATCCACATCACCCATCACATGATGCAGTAAAATATAAGCCGATCCAGGTGAGTACACCCCCAAGGCGGTACCAATAACACCTGGGCTGGCCATTGCAGCTTTTATTAGGTCATCTTCAAAATAGTCATCTAGAAAATCAGCGGCGCTCATGGTGAAAAAGCGGATGTACTCGTAGAGCTCTTTTTCCCCGAGCGACCAAAATTCTTTCGCCAACCACAGCAGCTCCCTTATATCTCTCGGCCTAAAGGAGGTTGGATTTGGCGGGGTTCGCAGCAGTGTTTTACGAATAAGTTGGGCATAGCGGCCAAGGTCGGTCTGGAAGCGAAACATTGCATCTGCATCATGGGGCGAGCGACGCCGCAGTTGATTATATTCGGCCTCTTCAGAGTGATAACTAGTCATGGTGTCACCGTTATCGGCGAATACTACCGTGCCAAGATACGGTACTAAAACCAGACCATGCTTGGTTAGATTAAGATCGCGATGAATAGTCTGTCGCATCATGCTGCACACATAGGAGCAGCTTGAGTAAAACCAGCCGTCATGCATTTCACGGGTCACCGCAGCACCACCAATGTACTCGTTTTTCTCAACAACCAGCACATCCAGACCTGCTTTAGCCAAGTAGGCTGCATTGGTTAATCCATTGTGGCCGGCACCGATAATAATGGCATCATACTTTTTCATTGCTATTTCTTCGCCCCGATAATTTCTTTGGCGGCGTTATGGCCTGGGCCACCCATCAATCCTCCGCCAGGATGACTTCCGGCGCCACACAGATAAAGCCCAGGAATTGGGGTGCTATATTGAGCGGCTTCATAGGTGGGCCGCATCATCAACATTTGGTCCATAGACAATTCTGCATGATGCCAATGGCCGCCAGTAAGGTGGTAGGTTTGCTCTAAATCTGCCGGTGTTAGAAGTTCGCCATGAATAATTTGTTGTCCAATGCCGGGAGCATAGGACTCGAGAGTCTCAATCAAGCGCTGATATAAATGTTGGTGCGCCTCTTCTGTCCAGCCACCTTTAAGTGTGTGAGGAACATACATAACATGGGCAGACAGCACCTGTTTACCGGCTGGCGCCAATGATTGATCTTTTACGCTGGGAACAATAATTTCCATAACCGGTGATTGAGAGTATTGCCCGTATTTTGCATCGTCAAAGGCAAACTCAATGGCATCTAATTTTGGGGCAATAATCATGCGACCATTGGGTGTTTCTATACCCGTGAATTTTGGCGCTCCGTCCAATGCCAAATGCAACTTGGCGACATACCCGTCGCAGCGCAATCGATTAATTCGATTAGTAAAACCAATTTCAAGATTTTTCGCTCCCACCAAGTTAAGGAAGGTCTGCTTGGGATCTGCCGAGGAAACCACCCGAGCACCATTGATTAGCGTTCCATCGGCAAGCTCAACGCCAGTGGCTGCCAATCCAGTGGTATCACCTTCAATGACAATACGCTTAACTAAAGCCCTCGTCTGCACAGTAACACCGGCGTCCAGGGCTGCATTATGCAGCGCATTAACTAAGTTTTCTATGCCGCCTTCGGGCAGTGAATGGGCGCCATGATGCTGGCCACTCATGCGATACAATATATTTAACACAGTCGCATTGGGAGAGCGCGGAGCCATCTTGGAGCCAATAAGACCATCCCAACTAAGCATCGCTTTTAATATTTCATTATCAAAATTCTCATCCATTAAATCACGTGCGGGCAGCGTCGCAACGCGCATAAACTCACCCATATCTTTTTTGCCCAAGAGGCGTAATTTAAGACCGAGTTGCCCAAATGTCATCAGGTCAGGGAAACTGTTGTCGCCAATACGTGGCATGGTTTTTAGCCAAAATGGCTTGAGCATCTTGGCAAAACGCTTCAGCAGCGCGAGATAATCCGCATAGGTTTTTTGGTCTGAACTACTTACGCCCGTGACCTGCTCCCCAGAAACAACTACATGCTCACCGTCCAGGTTCAAACCAATAGTGTCGAGCGTGTCTTTGCTAGGCTTATAGCCATGATCGAGTAGATTTAATTGCTTGACTATCGTCTCGGAGAAATGACTTAAGCTGTGGGCGACAGGAACCCTAAAACCCGGGTGAAATTCACGCGTGCTCGCTAAACCACCCAGGGTATCAGTGGCTTCTAGCAGTAACACTGACTGGCCTTTTTGAGCCAGATAGGTGGCACAGATAAGACCGTTATGGCCACCGCCAATGATTATATTGTCGTATGCTTGCAACAGAGACTCTCTTGAAGTTGAACGTTATAGGGAGACTAGTATTAGCCCCCTCCTCTCACCACCGCGCCTATACGCATTGATCACTAAACTTCAGCGTCATTAATTTCATTACGCCATTCAACAATGTTCATCTCGATAGCGACAAAGCCCGCAATCCAGACAAACTCATCCCAGGCAAACATGTAGTGGCCTCGATAGATCCAATACCCCGCAGCGGCCCAAAGCAAAGAGTAGAGACACCATTTTGTGATGCTTAAAGTCTTGAAAATTAGCCCTTGGCCAATATTTCTGTCCTGTAGCCAAACTGCAACCTCAATACTAAGCAGTATGAGCAACCAAATGATGGCTTCAAAAATATCAATCCACGCTAATTGTTTTTCGATCGCTAACCCCGCTGCGTCTTCAACAATAAAGAAGGTGGGAGGATCCACATAAAAGAACTGATTGGCTGAGGATAAACTGGCGCAATTACTACTGTTGATTTCGGAATACACTAAGTTAGACGCATAGGAGAGATCTTTGCCGATCAACTGACAAAGGTTAGTAACTTCTTCAACAGGGACTGCAGCATAGATTTCAGCCAGATAAACCCCATAAGCATAAAGGGTGTGCGCCAATGATATATAGCAGACCAGTCTTATGCCTTGCATTAATAGCGTTTTAGCACGAGATAGGGGGTCGTCCGACAAAAGGTAGGTCTCTAGCTCGAACAGCAGTAGCAAGATAATCCAAGCACTTTCATCAATGGTGGTCGCAAAGGCTCGAGAGATCTCTAGAAGAGAGCTTCCGCTATACAGAGTATGGCCGGCAATGACCAAGTCATTCCTGATATAGAAGCCAAAATTAATAATGACTAAAGTATAAACGAGCCACTTAATAGTTTGGCGAATCTCAAATGATTGTTGTCCAATAGTGATCACTTTGGCATTCATAATGCAGACTCCGACCTATCCATAATATGTCCCTATATAATTATTTTAATCCTTTCCCTGGTACCAGATTGGTGATGTCCAAGCCATTTCTACGATAGTTTCTGGGTAGCTTCCATCAGTGCACACCGGTGGGCGCTGTCCCTCATCAATAGAAGCGCAGTCATAGGTATGCCAACGAGCTGTCTCGGGCTCAACAGCGCGCAGGTAATAATAAGCCGACTGAGACGCTTCAAAGTTGTTGTCGACATACACCGCACAAAGACTGTCTGCGCCTTTCTCATTACTAGCAACAGGAATTACCTCTGCGGTCATCTTGCCTTGGTCGTCGATCCAGCCTTTAATCAGCTCTAGAGCATGTAACTTTTGCCCATCTGGGTCCTTCACTGCATAAGCTAAGAATGATGGTTTAACCGCAGACGCTGATGGCATTAGATCACCACCCATAGGAACCCCATTTGTGTAAGCTTGAGCAATCATATCGCTGCGCTCACAAAGTCCTTGATCCAATGACCAACCGGCAAATAACCGGGGTCTAATTCTAGGGCCAGAGGTGCCAAATACTTCTTTTCTCAGCATCGCATCGAAAATTGCATCACGGGTGTTTTCTTTGGCCCATACGCCCGCCAAACCACCCGGATTTCCATCGATACCGCTAGTCAAAAGCCCTGGCTGCAAACGCTCTATTGCTGAACCTTCACCACTTACAGCACCCACCCAAGCTGATTCTTTTACACCACCGGCGTTTGCCGAATGCGTATCGGTGGCGGCAATAATGCCTAACTTAATGGGATTTAAACCAATAGTCTGCTCCTCCCTCAAACCCACCAATAAAGCTGATCGCTGGAAGTCCGTGGGATGAACGCATCCGGCACCCACCATGCCGTTCTCACCAATCTCATTAGAGTCACATTCTTTAGTTACCGACGACGTTTCCATCATGGCAATCCCCTCGGCTTCATAATCACGAACACTGTAGGTTTTTTTCTCACCGATTCGCCTAACGGCTTCCACATTACACAATTCATCAGGCGCACCAAAAATACTGCTCAAGCCGTTAATGCATTCTGAGCCACCTTTGTGTTGGAAAATCTCCATGATAGGCTCGCGTTGCAGACGTTTCTGCGCATAGGCTCGTTTTACTTCAGTGGTATTTTCAAGCTGCATGTAGGGCGCCATGCGCCCGTTAGATAGATTAGTGTTGTGTGGAATAGTCAGATAATCACAACCTTGTTGGGGGTCACAAGCATCATCCAGCGCGGCCCACAATTTGCTATCAATAGGTGCGTCGATATAACTGACAGGCAAAGCTGGTACCACGTCATTTCTAAAAATAACATTGCGGTGATAGTTAGAGACCCCGGGGGTTCCGGTATATTCATAGGCGACAAAACTAGTAAATTCACAGGGTGTATTGGCGCGATTGGAGACTGCTTGAATATCTTCCCAAGGAGACTTGGCATAATCGCGACAGAGACTGCCATCCTGACCACAGATCTCGGGGATTCTTGTTGGTGTCTCAGTAGTAATGACGCTAGACAACATCACCATACCCAGACGTTCATCAGATCTATAGCCAACACAAAACGCTGTGCTGTATACCGGCGAAGACGCCGTTCGGCACAGCGCTCGCTCACCGAGAAATTCGCCATGGTCAGTCACTGCCAAAAAGTCTAACGGACGATCTATTTTGGTGCGGCCAACAGCAACCCCTTGATCGTTAATGGGAAAAATAGGAATCTCTTCTCCGCGAGCATAGCGATGGGCATCTTCAGGAGTTGCCCCAGTACTGTTAGCCGCGGCATCAAATGAGTAGCGAGTATGTATGTGCAGATCCCCAAACAGTGCTGTGCCGTTTTGGTTGGCATTATCACAACTGTGAGTCTCGGATTGCTCACCGAGATGACTGTTGCTAGCCTCGCTGACAGCGACCTCTGTGGTTGAGTCTGGAGCACTGCATGCGGTGAGTAAAAAAGACACCGCCAAAACAGATCTATTAGTTTTATGAAACATTGCCATTCCTTATTTTTATATTTTATTTGATTAGGAATCTCAGTTTTACTGTATTTTGGAAATCACTTCCCTTTGATGCCACCCATGTAAGACACCCATATTTTTCTTACGCCCGACTCAGCCACAGTCAATGTCCCGCTCCAGCCTTGCGGTAACACTAAGCCCTCTCCGGCCTTATACACCTCCTTCTCTCCATAGTTGTTCGTCATGATTAAACTACCCTCAAGGACCAACATTAATTCATCATATTCAAGATCATCATAGCTCATTTGACCCGGCTTACTCTCCCACACACCAATCCCAAAATTTTCATCGGCACTGTAAAAATAATCATGGCCACGCGCAACAAGATTGCCAGCATCCGGTTCATAGGGTGCAAAATCACCCAGATTTTCACCTTCCAATCGCTGCCGATCCAAACGGACAATAGATAGATTAGTACTGGCATGGCCATCAGCATAGACATTAGTAATACCGATATGATCCTGACTGACAACGCCAACCATCAGCATGAGCATACTCCAACTAAAAAACGCGAGGATCTTTAGTAGCCTGACGTGGTTAAAAATTGCTAACTTTATGTTTTGTATCATGGCTAAAACCCCTTGTAGACTGCTGCATTACTTACTCATCGGGGAATGTATCGTGCTGCTCACCCCTATTATCGAATTCATACCAGGGCGCCTTGGAGCCCATGAAGATATGGTAAGCAGGTGGCAATTTTGGATTGCCGTCGATCACCCCCATGGCAAGATAGAGTGCATTAGGCTCCTCTGTCGTTGCCACCAAAATATTAGAACCACAGTTTTTACAGAACAGTCTCTGGTGACTATCTGAAGAAGCATAAGAAGATATTTCTGACTTACCGGAAAGGTATCTCAAAGCAGTGCGCTCGACTCCAGCATATGAAGCAAAGGCCGCGCCATGCAGGCGTCTGCACTGGCTGCAGTGGCAGTGACTGTAATCGTTTATTTCGCCATCGACCTGAAACCGCACTTTTTGGCATTCACATCGTCCAGTTATCATCCTAAGACTCCTGCTAAATCGACCGCCTAAAACTTATTGGGTGGAGTAATCGAACTTCGAGGATGACTCCAAAATGGTTTTGTTGACATAGTACACTTAGCCCAGGTAGCTCGCCACTCAAGCTCTTTTTGGTAATAGATCTCTGCCCAGATATTTTCAGGCGGCTTACCCTTTACGAATTCGACATCCGCCAAGGATACGTTCATCTTCAGTATAGGCGACCATACACAAGATTTAATGGTACCTATACGTGACCCGCCCTTACTGTCATAAAGGAAGGCATCTGTGGGCGTTTTATTGCCCTCTACTGAGAGCCTCACTAAGCGGCGGCCTGTAAGCATTTTTGATTCCGCTAGGAGGGCCTTTTTACCGGTGAAATAGGGCTTTTTAAAACTAACCAACCAAGCCAGACCCAGCTCGAAGGGTGATCGGTCTCGATCTGCCCTTACTGCGGTTTCAGCGGTGTTAAAGTCATCGCCAGGCATAATAAAACCAGCTTCGATACGCACCATATCGAGAGCACCAAGACCAATTGGCCGTATATCAAACAAACCCTGTTCTTTAACCGCGAAAATAGCATCCCAGACAGCAAGAGCCTTGGTTGGATCAGCCCATACTTCATAACCTAGGTCACCGGTAAACCCTGTCCGGGAGACCATTACATCGATTCCGTTGAGTGTGCTGTAACCGATATCAAACGGTTTAAGTTGTTCCACACCTGTAACACCTGCCGCGGTCAACACAGAACAGGACGTAGGGCCTTGAACCGCTAAGGCCGCTATATTGTGTGTTTCCTGCTCTATATTAACGTCAAACCCCAGACTAGACAGCAGTAACCAGTCCAATTGATGGTGCTGAGAACAGAGCCTATAGTCACCTTCACTGAGGTGAAAAATAGTCCCATCATCAAGCACTTTGCCCTCATCATTACACCAAATGACATAGGTGACTCGCCGAGGCTTGAGCGCAGAAATGTCGCGCGTAACCAGGCGATTCAAAAACGCCATTGCATCGGGACCGGTGATCCGGTATTTCTCCATCGGAGTTAGATCCATAACACTGCAAGTACTGCGAACGGCAAAGTACTCAGACGCCAGCGTATCGAACACTCGGGCGGTCTTATACCCATTCCAGGACATCCACTCTTGCACCAAGCATTGCTCATCAATGCGAGTCTGAAAGGGACTTGGTTGTAGAACTTCTCTAAAATTAGTCGCTGGGTGGCTATCCGTTTGAGTCGGCATTACATGTCTCCCATCGCCAATATTCGCTGAGCCGCATTGTGACCGGGAACACCTGTAATGCCGCCGCCAGGATGGGCCGCAGCACCACACAGGTAGAGTCCATCAATAGGCGTTTGATATTGCGCCGCCCCATGCACTGGGCGCATCATAAACGATTGATCAATACTTAATTCACCATGGTGCCAATGACCACCAGTAATATTATATTGATCTTCAATGTCCACCGGGGTGAGCAGTTGGAAGGCGACCAGGGAGGCCGAAAATCCTGGTGCATACTGCTCAATTGTCTCCGTTACTCTTTGCACAAAAGCATCTCGACTGTCCTGCTGCCAGTCTTCTTTTAAATGATAGGGCGCAAAAGTCGCCGATACCGACATTACATGATGACCCGCTGGTGCTAGTGAAGAATCACTCACGCTGGGAATAGTCATTTCCAATACCGGGTTCTCTGAAAACTCACCATATTTAGAATGATTGAAAGCATGCTCCACATAGCGCATATCGGGGGCAATAATTAGCCGCTGTGCTAACTGCTGAGTGGGCAGTCCAGTGAAAGCAGGCAATTCATTTAGAGCAAAGTGTAATTTGGCAACATCACCATTCTGGCGCACCGAGTTAACCCGGTGACAGAACATTGCATCTAACTGCGGCGCGCCCACCAAATCGATGAAGGTGGTTTTAGCATCGGCATTAGATACAACGATGTCGGCATCGACCCGTTCACCAGACTGCAAGAGAACACCCTGTGTGCGTCCGTTTTCGACTAAGATCTTAGCGACTTTAGCTCCGATTCTTATGGTCACACCAGCCTCGACCGCGGTGGTTTCTAACATCGCTGAGACCTTGCCCATGCCACCTATGGGAATACTCTGCACTGTCTGCGTCTCGCCCCATAGCCGCTGCAAGTAGGTCAACACTGTATTGGGTGTGCGCGGGCCCATATGCTGACCCAAAACGGCATCCACGGAGATTGCTCCCTTTAGCGCAGGGCTGTCGAATACCTCATTGAGAACGTCATAAATATTAATACCGCCCACACGAAGAAACTCACGCATAGAATTAGTACCAAGACCAAAGCGCAGGCTCCAGCCGAGTTTCGCCAGGGTTAATTTATCTTTTTTGTCCATGTCCTTTAGACGTGGAGGCGTATTCATCATCAGCGGTTGTAGCGCCTTGGCATAGCCTCGAAATTCTTTTTTAAATCCCCGATAGGCCTCAAGGTCTTTTGCCGACAGGCTGTTTGCTGAAACCTCATCCCGACCTAGGGTGAGATGATCGCCATCGCGTTGCAGTGAAATAGTGTCAACGGGTTGGGTGAACGAGGGATTAACGATATTTAACTTAAGATCTTTACAGACTTTGGCATTAAGCCCATAAAGGACATGTGCCAGGCCGGAGGTTCTATAGCCCTCGGCAAAAGCCGCTGTAGATGCACCGCCACCGACTGTGTCTCTGGCTTCCAATACCTCAACTGAGTGGCCCGCTTTGGCAAGATAGCTCGCACAGATTAAGCCGTTGTGGCCACCACCTATAATCACCACTGAGTTAGACTTAGTCATCGCCAAAGTCCTCCGGAGTGGTATTAGGTTTACCGAGATCTCGAAGAATTTCCCGCGCTGAATTTGCGCCTGGCGCACCCATCACACCGCCGCCAGGATGATTAGAGGAACTGCACATATACATGTTTTTTACCGGGCCCCTATACTGAGCATAACCTGGAAATGGACGATTAAACATCAGCTGGTCCAGGGTTAACTCGCCTTGGAATATATTACCCTCCGTCAACCCCACCTCGGCTTCAAGCTCACGCGGTGTGCGTATTTCGGCATGCAATATGAGATCTTTAAAATTAGGGCTGTAATCGGCTATTTGGTCGATCACTGCAGCGCCGAAGGCGTCACGTTTAGCGTCGGTCCATCCCCCGTCTGCTTCAACCGGGCAATACTGCACAAATACCGACATCATGTGCTTACCCGGAGGCGCCATGGTTGGGTCATACTGCGTTGGAATGACCATGTCGACATAGGGGTCCTGAGACCATCGATCATCCTTCCAATCATCATAGGCTCGCTCAAGTCTCTCCAATGTATCGGTAAAGTGCATATGACCCAGAGTTAACGGGGACCCTTTGGGCAGTGCCGGAAATTCAGGCATGCCATCAAGGGCAATATTGACCTTGCCAGAGGAGCCCCTAATCTTAAAGTTTTCAGCACGTTTAACCAAATCCGCTGGAATATCATTGGCATCCATCAGACTCAGGAAAGTACGCTTCGCATCAAGGTTGGAGACTACCGCCTTGGCATAGATTTGCTCGCCAGAGGCCAGCATTACACCGGTTGCTTTGCGACCCTTAACAATAATATTTTGTACCTCAGCATTGGTGCGTATGTTACCCCCATAAGATTTAAAAGCGGACCCAATAGCTGCTGAGACAGAACCCATGCCACCACGAGCAAACCCCCAAGAACCTACATTGCCATCAACATCACCCATTGCATGATGCAGTAAGACATAAGCTGTTCCTGGAGAATAAACACCGAGTCCAGTCCCTATAATGCTACCACCAGAAAAATGCGCCAAAATGACATCACTCTCGAAGTACTGTTCGAGATACTCAGCAATCGACATGGTAAAGAAACGGATGAACTCGTAAATCTGACTTTCACTGAGGCTATAAAAACGCTTCAGCAAGTAGGCGAATTCCATAGCATCACGTATTTTGAAAGACGCAGGATCAGGTGGTGTACGCAGTAAAAATCCACGAATCAAGCGACACCATTTCATCAGGTCAGCATCAAACCTAATCGCTGCATCAGCATCACGTTTGGAATGCCTAGCAACTTCTCGCCGCCAAACAGTGGGCTGGTGATAACTGCCCAAATAATCACCATCTTGTTTAAAGGTTACACTGCCCTGCAATGGCACAACCTCTAAACCATGCCGCCCTAGATCAAGGGATTGGTAGATTTCAGGTCTAAACAGGCTACACACGTAGGAACAGTTTGAATATTTCCAGTCCTGATGCAACTCAAGACTAGCGGTGGCACCACCGATATAATCATTCTTTTCTAAAACAACAACATCAAGGCCGGCCTTGGCTAGAAAAGCGGCGTTGGTAAGACCATTGTGGCCCGCTCCAATGATGATTGCGTCGTAGTTTTTCATTCTGATTTGGCGATCTCTCGATGCGTTAAAAACCATTTGAGTATAACTATACCAAAGCAACCTGCATTCGTGGCCTATAGGTTGAGATAAAGTCCTTTTTTGAGTCTAGCAGAATGCAGACCCAGTTCAACAAGCTACAAACTCGCCTCTTCTAAATAGGGAATTGACTTCCAAGGCTAAAGGATTCAAATTTGTAACTTGTCGAATGGCAAATATTGTATTGACAGATCTTGTAGCCAAAAATATTAACCATCGTCAAAAGGAGACTAATTGTGCAGCGTCAAGAACAAGCAGATGTTTTAGTAGTCGGCGGCGGCACAGCGGGCTTTGGTGCGGCGGTGGCCGCAGGTCGGCAAGGTCTAAAGGTGATTCTTTTAGAAGCCACCAGCAAAGTCGGCGGCGTGATGGCATTTTGCCCTGGGATGCCCTGGGGAGCCGCTTACCCCGCTGACAAAATTATTGGTGGCCTAATGGGCGAACTTACTGAGCGGCTGGAAAAGATGAATCCTCCGGCGGCTGAAAAACGTCCCTGTACCTTAGCTAATTTTGGCCCCGAAATTATCTATGATCATGACATTGCCACATTGACCATGTTCGAAATGCTCGAAGATGCCGGCGTCAATGTTCGTCTCAACGCATCGGCTATTGAGCCTACGATGGAGGGCTCGCTCATCAAGAAGGTCTGCTGTTTTGACCGCAATGGTTCGTTCACGGTGGCAGCATCAATCGTCATTGATTGTTCTGGAGATGGCGACCTCTCTGCCAAGGCTGGCGTGCCTTATAGTGTTGGCGACCTTAAGGGAAACACTATGGGGGTAACCTGCTCTTTTCACATGGTGGGCGTTAACTGGGAGGAAACCTTTTCGGAGCCAGACCCCTACTTTAGTGAATTTGCCGCCAAAGGAATCAGCGAGAATAGACTGCATCCTGATCTTGCTAAGCTCTATTTAATGAAAGGATTTCATCGTGGTAGTGTTTTTTGCAACTCGGTTCATGTTCGCGGTGTTGATGGCACCAACCCGGTCGCAGTTGGTCAGGCAACTCAGGAAGGTCGGCGGCGCTGCCACCAATTAGCACAGTTTTTGCGCTCGGATATTCCCGGTTTTACCAATGCTTACATGACCCTACTGTCGCCCACAGTGGGCGTGCGTGAAACACGAAAACTGGAGGCCGTGTATAAAATTACCGGCGAAGATCTTGCCAAGGGCACAAAGTTTTTCGATGGTATTGTTTGTTGTGACAATCCAATTGATGACGTTATGCGCTCAGACTCAAGCATGACTCATGAGGCTATCGTAGATGAGGGAAGCTATTACACCATTCCATTTCGATCATTAATTCCAGCCAATGTAACAAACCTTATGTTTGCCGGACGTATTGTCTGCGCAGACCCTACTGCGTTTGCCTCGGTCCGCGGAATGCCGCAATGCATGACCATGGGTCAGGCAACCGGTACCGCTGCTGCTCTTGCTCTGAAAACCAAGACTACCGTTCAGGCTATTGATATACAGTCTCTGGTTAATGAGCTCTCAAGACAGGGCGTGAATGGGCTCGGGGAAGCGTCGCTAACCTAGTAAAGAGACTGGAGTCTGGGTCCGTCGAGGATCCTTGAAAAATGGTCCACGGCTAAGCGTCATATCAAAACGCTCCCCCTTAAGAAGAATCCATGCCTCTGCACAATCTGAGTGCTGCTGATAAAGAGACAGATTACCAATAAGGCTACCTAGCCCCCACGACCACGCTGAGCAGTTGACGGAGCCAACTTCCTGTTGACCACCATTGACCATCGCATAAACGGCAAGACCGTCTTCGACATCACAACGCTGGCTAATTTCAAACTGTCGCAGCACGAATCTTTGCCCGCCGGCATTCTGATCAATGAGAGCATCACGACCAACGAAGTCTTTTCCTTTTAGATTAACTAACCATCCCAAACCAACCTCAAAGGGTGATCGCACAAAGTCAGGGTCGGGATCAGCTTCCGTGGAAAAATCCCAGCCAGCAACAATAAAAGCGCCCTCCAAACGACATGCTTCTAGTGCAGTTAACCCATAAGCTGGAATCGCTAGCTTTTTAGCGTCTCTGGCGCCTTGAATTAACGTTTGAAATGTCGGCGTAAAGTCAGACTGAAACCAAACCTCATAACCCAGGTCGGCGGTGAAGCCCATTCGAGCAACGACCACATTAGCGCCTAAAATGGCATATTGTCGAACCTCAAAAGGCTTTAGTTCATTTACCTGATTAAACCCCATTGATGCCAGTATCGATGCTGACTGCGGACCTTGAACAGCGACACCATGCCAATGGTCAGTACAGTCGGTAATACTTAGGTCTTTAGGACTAATATCTAAGTGTTCTCGGAAAGAATCAAGATACGCTGAATGGTCTATATCAGAAGGCATCAATAGATAGTCATCATGAGCAAACTTGTAGAGAATAGAATCATCTTTCATGCTGCCGTCTTCATGACAATAAGCAACATAAATACCTCGCATACTCTGGGTATTACTGACAGGTCTTGTCAGTACATAATCTAATAATCGTCCTGCAGCTGATCCAGTAATTCTAATCTTTCGGATCGGGGAGACATCAAACAAGGCGCAACTTTTACGGATTGCCCAATACTCTTGCTCAGCATTACCGTAATCTTTGGGTAACAAGAACCCATTCCAATTAATATAATCTTGATCTTCAACGCCTATTTGTAAAATCTGCTCAAACTGGGCGGCATCCGTGTCATTAAAGAAATCAAAGAAGGCGCTTTTTTTCATAAGATTATTTTAATACCTCACTACTGTTATAAATTCTCTGTTCGGTCGATAAGCATTTAAAACCTCAAGCGGTCGCTTCTCAATCAACTCCTTTGCCACCAAGCGGCCAATAATCGGGGCTAGTGTTATGCCGCTGTGACTAACAGCAATATAGACGCTGGGTTCTTCACTGGAATAGCCCAACACTGGATGACCGTCTAGTGGCAGAGGTCGCCAGCCAATCAAAATCTCATCTGCCTTAACATTTGTTAATCGTGGAACATATTTCACCGCCAAATCTAATACTCTTTGAGCATGATCCTGAGCTAGGACTTGGCTTGGATATCGATTAGGTCTGCCCTTTAACCTCAAATTATGAGCGGATGTCTTTGGTGCGCCGGCCTGTTCACCAACTACAATACGCCCATCAAAACGCTGATGAATATGCACACCAGGAGCGACTATAATTCTATTCAACAAAGGCTCAGTGGGCTCTGTCACCACAATAATGCCAGGCGTTGAACGCTGGGGGATATTCAGTTTGGCGATGTTAGCGATGGTCTTAGAGGCCGCACCCACAGCAAGTACAATTTGATCAAAAGGCATAGGGCCGCAGGTTGTGTCAGCGATTTCACCTTTCAAGGTTTTGGCGATACCGTTTAACTTACATGGATAGATTACTTTTGCACCATTAGTTTGTGCGGCGGAGAGAAGCTTTTTTGTAGCCTGTGAGGGATCAACTGCCCCATCGTTAGCAGAGTACGCTACGTTATCCGCACCCATAAATGTAACATTAGGCTCCAACATTTTAGCGCTGACTACAGGCAGTATTTCGGCGGCCTCGCCCCAATCTATTTGCTCTGCAACCTGTAGGCCAAGTTTTTCCTGACGGTCAGAACTTTCAAACCACTCAAGAGAACCGCCCCACTTAACAGGGACACCAATCTGCTTTGACAATTCGTGCCAATAGCCGACACTTTGTTGATTTAGAGCATGATAAGCCTGCGGTTGTTTTGCCCAAGACGCATTGATCCATGCAAAGGTGGCCAATGATGCATGAGAAGCTGGTGATTGCATGTCAATAATAGTGACTTCAACCTCTTCCAAAGAGAGATGATAGCCAATCGAGGCGCCTACTATTCCTGCGCCAACGACTAATACCTTTTCTTTAGCTAAAACAGCCTCGCTTAACAAAGAAAACATAAACAGGCAGACACATTGTTTGACGACTAGTTTCATTGGAGTATTAAAGTTATGTTGTTTAAACAGAGTCTACCATGGATTTTTTTGCTCCCTATTTTGCCTATAGGTTAGGAATTGCTTGAACTAATTCAAAGCTCTCAAAAAATCATTTAGTATCCGATGGTAGCTTTCTAAGCATGCGGTGAGTTAATATTTTGGCATACTGAAAATAGCTAATGGGAATTCACTTTGTCATCTAACCCACAAAAAGCCTTGTTTGATGAGGCATTTGGACACCTAAAAGCCGGAACTCCTGAACGCGCCTTGGACGCATGCATGCGCGGAATCGACGCATTTCCCAACGACGCTAATATTTTTTGTTTGGCGGGTCAGTCTTTGATAACCCTGAAGCGCTTTGAGGATGCTCGAGGGCATATCAATGCTGCGTTGCATAAATTTCCGGATTTTGCCAATGCCCATGAGATGCATGGCGACCTGTTGTTGCTTGAGGGTCAATTTGAGAAATCTATTGAAGCTTATCAATATGTGCAACAGGCACAGCCAAACAGAACCCATGTCACTGCAAAGATTCAGCGCGCCAATGAATTAATCAATTCACTCGTTGCCGGCGCATCACCTCAGCGGCAAGATTTTGCATTCACTGAAGAGCTTAAGCAAGCACAGCAATTTAAGCAGGATGGTGAACCTAAAAAGGCAGAAGAAATTTATCGTACAGTATTAAGAAAGAACCCGAACCACTCAGAGGCAATGCTTTTGCTAGCTGGTGTTGCCGCGGCGCACAATAATTATAGTGATGCAGAAATGTTATTGCTTCGGTCGGTGGAAAAGTCTCCTAACTTTTCTCGAGCCTGGCTGGATCTGTCGAAAATGCAAGTAGAACTCGGCAAATATCCTGATGCACTAAAAAGTGCCGAACGACTCGTTGAACTGAACCCAGATATTGCAGAATCACTGGTTGCATTGGGCAATACTCAGGCGCAATCTAATTTTACTGAATTAGCCATAGAAACCTACCGTCGAGCCATAGACTTGTCTCCGGCTCATCAATCCGCTTTCTCAGGTTTGGCTCACCAGCTAAAGACCGTGGGTCGGCAAGATGAAGCGGTTGCAGCCCATAGGCAGAACATTAAAGTAAACCCCAGCAATACCGAGTCCTATTGGAGCCTAGCTAATCTAAAGACGTTTCGTTTTGAGGCCTCCGAAGTCGACACAATGGAGCAGTTACTTGAAGATAAGTCACTTGAAGATCTCTCTGTTGTGCAGCTTTGTAACGCACTGGGTCTTGAGTATGAGGGTCGCAAAGACTATGAGCGGGCCTTTCATTATTTTGAGCGCTGCAATCAGACCCGTCGACAATTAGAAAAATACGATCCGGTGGGACATGAAGTGCTCATTAATCAAATTATCGATGTGTTTAACGCTGATTTTTTCCAAGAACATAAAGGGCTGGGTAATCTTGATAGCTCTCCGATATTAGTGGTGGGACTTCCGCGATCGGGTTCAACCCTAATTGAGCAAATTTTGGCTAGCCATAGCCAAGTGGAAGGCACGCACGAATTGAGTGATCTTGCTCAAATGGTACAAGATTTAAAAAGAAAGAGTCCTCGCGGTACGCACTTTCCTGAGAACATGCGCGAAAAAAAGGTACAGTCATGGCACGACATTGGTGGCCAGTATCTGCAAAGAACCGACAAATATCGCAGCGGCACCGTACACTTTATTGATAAAAACCCGAATAACTTTATCTATTGCGGCCTACTTCAAATTATTTTGCCCAACGCAAAAATTATCAATGCTCGTCGCCATCCTTTAGACAGCAGTTTTGGTAGTTATAAACAATTGTTCGCCAGTGGCCAGCCCTTTAGCTATGACCTCTGCGAATTAGGAGAATACTACATAGAGTACCAACGTTTAATGGACCACTGGCATGCGGTGATACCAGGAAAGGTATTAGATGTGAACTATGAAGATGTGGTGGCTGACCTTGATACTCAGGTGAAGCGGATATTAGATTATTGTGAGCTGCCTTTTGAAGAGGCATGCCTGCGCTTTCATGAGACAGATCGAGCGGTCAAAACCGCCAGTTCAGAGCAGGTTCGCAAGCCTATCTACGCAAGTTCAGTAAATTTATGGAAAAACTATGAACCTTATATTGATGAGTTAATTGAAATTTTGGAGCCTCTACTGCAAAAGTTACCCGCTGACCAACAACCCATATCAATCATTAATATGACCCAATAAACACTTAGGCACACTAAATGCTTTTTGCCAATTAGATGCAAAAAAATGGGAAGCTACCTCTTTTGGGGTGTTGGATATAGCAAAAATTTGTCATAGGCTCGGGGCCGAGGGAGTTAATAAAAAAGTAAGGAGATTGAGTTGTTTTGTGGCAATGATTGGAAAAATGTTTTACATTCAGTGTATAACATTAAAAATTTTAGAACTTTGGCTAGCTCTGGGGAGTAATGATTCATGATCAAACCACACTCACGCATTAAGATGGCGCCGTTGGCAGCAGCTATAACAGCTGCATTAGGACTGACACCTTTGGCATATGCTCAGGATGATGAAGTTTCATCGCGAGCTATCGAAGAAGTCTTAGTTACCGCACGAAAACGGTCAGAATCAGCACTTGAAATTCCTTCGAGCATCCAAGCCTTGTCAGGTGATGACTTGAAAGAAATGGGCGCTCGTGGCATGGCTGACTATGTACGGTTTATGCCGGCTGTCACTGTAGTAGATTATGGCGCTGGCTCCTCCACAGTGGTGTTTCGGGGTGCTACGACGAGTTCAGGTTACGTCGGTCAATCCACTTCCTCTGTATACCTTGATGAATTAGCGATCACTACCACGGGGCAACAGCCCTCAGTGAGAATGGTAGATATTGCACGAATCGAAGCCTTAGCTGGCCCCCAAGGAACTCTTTATGGTGCGGACTCTCAAGCTGGCACACTAAAAATTATCACCAACAAACCAGAAATGAATGTGTCTGAGGTAATACTGGATATCGGCGTTCGCGCCGGAGCAGAAAGTGCAGGCAGTCATGATGGTTCTATTGTTGTCAACGTGCCTCTGATTGAAGATAAGCTGGCAGCGCGATTCGTTGTATTTAATGCCAAAGACGGAGGCTTTATAGACAACGTTTACGGCAAAACCATCACCAATGATCTAAAGGCTGATGCATTATATGGCCGCTCACCTTCCGGGTGGGGGACACTTGATAATGCCGATGTTGTAGAAGACGATATCAATGATCATAAAGTGACCGGTTGGCGCGCAGCGCTTCGCTGGGAAATTAACGACCAGTGGTCTGCTGATTTGACTCATATTCAACAAAAAACAGATTCCGGTTCCTATAGCGGTTTTGATCCTAATGTGGGCGATCTGCAAGATATTCGATATAACGAAGAATTTTATAAAACTGACTACAACATGAGTTCTTTAGTAATTGAGGCTGATCTTGGTTTTGCACAGCTGGTTTCTGCGACCTCATATTACGATCAAGATCTGTCGTTTAATCAAGATATTACTAACTACCATAAATCCTACTCAGCTTATTACTGCATAGAGTACGCAGGAGATGCGGCCTATTATGCACCCTACTACTTAGCAACCAGTGGTGGTCAAGGATTCATGTATGCGGCGGGTAACTATTGCCATGCCCCCACCGTTGAAGGTGACTACTTAGCCGCATTTTATGAAGTGGAGACCGCAGATCGGTTTAGTCAGGAAGTTCGACTATCTAATCAAGGTGAGACTTATGATTGGTTAGTCGGCGCCTTTTACGAGGATAGTTCCTACGGATGGGTAGAGAACTTTGGCTACGTGACCGCTAATGAAAATGGCCGACAAACTACTCCTGGGGTTGCAGGAAGTCTATACCAAGACTCAATCGCATTAGCTTATTATGAATGGGCAAACGGAGAGTCTTATCCTGATGCAACAGAAACTTGGTACTCTAAGAGTATTTCCAATGCTGAACAATCAGCAATTTTTGGCGAGTTAACCTGGCATCTTAATGACGCAACAGACATAACCGTTGGCGCTAGGTATTTCGATAGAGAAGATGTTGTCGATTACTATGAAGAGCATCCAACTGGAAATCTGGATGCGGATCCAAATTTTGCAAACGGCATTACCAGAATGATTGGTGCCACAAAAGAATTTGTTCCCAAAGTCTCGGTATCTTATAACCTAGATGATGACAGCATGATTTACGCACTTTGGACCGTTGGATATCGACCTGGCGGCACCAACCGCCAACGTGGCGATGCTGCTTTCCCGCAGCAGTATGAAGCGGACAAAATGATTAACTATGAGGCAGGTTATAAGGGCTCTTTTGCTGAAGACACCGCAACCTTGTCTTTAACCGCTTTTGCCATGCAATGGGACGATTACCAGTATGAATTGATTGACCCCTCCTTTGGCCCTTGTGATGATGAGTCTGTCGACAAGATTCCAGGTATTTGCGGACAACCTTATCAAGTCGGTGTATTCAATGCTGGTGATGCACATATTAATGGTGTCAACGCAGAGTTTGATTGGAATCCTACTGATAATATCTCTCTAGGCATGAATATGGAGTGGTTGGAGGCTGAAACTGACACTGTCTTAGAATTGGGCGATCTCTTCGTTGATTCAGGCACGCGACTCCCATTAACACCAGAGTTTACCGGTGGTATATGGGCTACCTACAACTGGACTGTCCCGTCGTTGAATGCAAACGCATATGCTCGACTACAGTGGTCATATAGTGGTGAACGCTTATCATCTCTACAGATGACTCCGCGCATGTATGAGGATGGATCAACAAACCCAAATCCTTCATGGACTAACCCCTCTTACGATATAGGTGATTTCAGTGTTGGCGTGCAAGGGGATGTCTGGGAAATATCGCTATTTCTTAATAACATTACAGATGAGAGAGCAATATACGCTCAAACAAATCAGGGCGGTTATACACAGCAAAATGTGGACGAAGGCAGAATGCACGTTCAAACACTGTATACCAACCGACCTAGGGAATATGGCATTCGCTTTATTAGGAAATTTGGTGGCGGTTAGAATATAGTTAAAACAAAAAAGGCTGGTTAAAACCAGCCTTTTTTATTGGGCAACTGATAACCTGCTTAATAGGGCCAAACAGCCAGCCCATGAATAGCATTACGTATGTCCATAGTCACATTTACCGACGCCACCATTTGCTTACTTTGTAAATCGTATAAGGTCACCGTTGACGGTGATGAGCCACCCGCAATAAAGCGGTCATCAATCACACAAAGACCACGTCCAAACGCTTGACGGGCAATTTTGGAGTCATCAATACCGGCAAACTGAATGTCAGCCGGATCATAGCCGCGAATTTTAAAGGCCTGTCCTGCGCCTTCACGCGGAACAACGCGCAAACAATCACTCGCGGTGTCGTTGAAAATAATGCCGCCGTTAAACGGACGTGCGTTGTGCGTTCCTGAGGGTAAACTGCACACCTCAGTAACCTTGTTCTGATCATCAATATGCAACAGAGCTTCGGTCTTCAAACCACTGAGATAGATTCCGGTAGAGTCAACATGCACCATGTTAATATGCAAATCATTAAAGGCTCTAGGACCATTTGGAGTCTCAGGGTCGAAGGCGAAACCACCCCATTGGCCTAACTGCTTTTGCACATGAAAGCCCCACACAAATGCCTTTTTGTCCAAGTCAAAAGCCAGAAGAGCATCATGCCCAGTGGATGTTAAAAACAAGATTCGATCGACACGGCATATTTCATGGCAGTGATTGAGATAGCGGTTGCGCCATGAGGTTTGAACAGCAAACTCTTTGTCATAACAAAAAAGTTCATCTGAGGCGGCGATCCAGATGTCGTCTTTATCAACATTAATGCCACGCAAACCTCGGTCCGCACCTCGACCCGCGAAATCAATTTCACTGGTATTCCAGTCAACATGCTGCTCAAGCTTTTGTTTCTCAAAATCAACGGTGTAAACGCCACCATGGCTTTCGCCCTGCTGGCTACCTCGAACTACAGATGTCGCAATAAGCGTCGGTAGTTTAATTGCCATAGGTAATTTCCCAGATTTTTCTTACTTTTAACCAGCCTAAAGTATACCTCATGGACTGCTAACAATGTCCACAAAAGCAGACTTAAGAGCGTGTCTTGCGATCTCTAAAAGCCATTGGAATTATCGGTTTAGCCGACTCTGAAAAAAGAGTTTATAATCGGTGCATAACTCAATGGAAAACGTGACTATGCACTCTCTAATCTTCCGACAGTTCATACTTTTAGTGATAACAGTTGGTTATCTTTCAACATCAGAAGCAAAGACCTATGCCCTTGTTGCTGACGGGCTCATCGACGGCAAAGCGAATAATGTTTTGCAAGACAAAGCGGTGATAGTTACCGGAAATCAAATTACGGCCATTATAAATATTGACCATATCCCAAAAGGCGCGATTAAAATTGACCTCCCAGGCACAACCTTGATGCCAGGAATGATTAATGCCCACGAGCACCCCCTGTTGTACAAAAGCGACTACCAAAATGCGCATTTACAGGCATCCTCGGCCTACAAAGCACTATTGGGTCTAAAGAACCTGCAAAGCCTACTTAGCGCCGGATGGACAACCATCAGAGTGATGGGTGATGGCGATGTTTATTATGCTAATCAAGATATTCGCAAGGTAATTGACAGTGGCGTATTCCTCGGACCTCGCCTTACCGGAGCTGCGCACTATATTTCAATTACCGGTGGTGGTGGCGATGTTAACTATTTTTCTCCGGAACAAAATGTTATCGCTGATGGCTTAATCGCCGATGGGCCTGATGAAATTCGAAAAGCGATTCGGAAAGAAATTAAGTACGGCTCAGATTGGATAAAAATCATGGTTACTGGCGCATTTATGTCTGTCGGTGATGATCCGAAAAATGTTTCCTTTAGCCCCGAAGAATTATCAGCGGCCATGGAAGAGGCTTCACGCCACAATGTGCCGGTGGCCGCCCATGCTCATGCAACAGACGGTATTAACCAAGCCATTATTGCCGGGGCACGATCTATAGAGCATGGCAGTTATCTTAACGAAGAATCTATAGCACTGATGGTTAAACACCAGACCTATTATGTACCGACTATTTATATCGGAGATTATTACGCTAACAGTGGCAAGCTGCTCGCGCAAAGTAAAAACGATAATTTTTACACCTCATTTAGAGATGAATGGCTGCAGATGATTGGCAAGGCCTACAAAGCTGGAGTAAAGATTGCAGTGGGTTCAGACCTATGTGGCTCGGCAATACCATCACATGTATGTGCTCGAGAATTTGCTACCTTGATTGAAGCGGGTTTAAGCCCTATGGATGCGATCAAAGCCGGCACTATTGTCGGGGCGGAATTACTACAATGGGATGATAGGCTCGGCAGTATTGAGACTGACAAATTGGCAGATATTATTGCTGTTTCTGGAAACCCGCTAGAAGATATAAGCGCCCTAGAGAACCCAGTGTTTGTTATGAAAGATGGTGTGATTATCCTCAATGACGTGGAAAACTACTCTGCTTTTAATCATTAGAACCCTGGTTAAACCATAGTTGCCAACATGGTGTTGGGGTTTTCCAGATAGGCCTTCCAACAATTATTGAACCGCGCGATGGTAGCACCATCAATAACCCGATGATCTCCTGACCAGCTGACTGACATGATCTTGCGCGATATAATTTGGTTGTCACTATTAAAACGCGGCAAATCCTGAATTTTACCTAAGGCGACTATAGCAACCTCCGGACTATTGATAATGGGTGAAGCGGAAATGCCGCCAATCGCACCTATGTTGGAAATAGTAATAGTGCCGCCTCTAAGCTCCGCAATATTAATAATTCCCGAACGGGCAGCGTCGGTTAGTCTCGACACCTCAGCGGCTATCTCTAATATAGAGCGCTTTTGAACATCCTTAACATTAGGCACCAGCAGCCCATTTTTTCCATCTACAGCCATGCCAATATTGTGACTACCCAGATAGGTAAGTTCAGTAAACTCATTGTCAACGCGGCTATTCATAATAGGGAACTGGCTGAGGGATAATGATAATGACTTGATCAACAGGGGCATTAAAGTAATCTTCACCTGATCGGCATAGGTACTTTTTAGTGTCGCTCTTAACTGTATTAGCTCAGTAACATCGACTTCATCCACAAAGGTAAAATGAGGGATCGTGGAAACTGACTCAGACATATGCTGAGCCATAATTTTCCGAACGCCAACAATAGCTTCAGTGCGATCTTTATTGGGTGCGGTTATTTGTTGGGCCGACGCTTGCTCCAGGGTCTTCAGATATAAGTGAACATCCTCTTTGAGAACACGCCCATTTTTGCCGGTACCTGAAATCATGGACAAATCGAGCTCGTATTCACGCGCTAACTTTCGTACTGCTGGTGTGGTCAACACTTTGCTACTTTGATTTTCTCTAGTATCCTGAGATGGCTGTCTTACCAGCTCTAATTTCAATTCGGCAGTCTCATTGACCTCGGGATTTTCTGGCACTGACTCACTGCTATCAAGAACTTCCTCATCGGTATCAATGGCAAATAAAGGCGAGTGCACCTTAGCAATATCGCCATCGGCATAGTAAAGCTTGGTTATCCGACCCGAATACATGGAGGGTATTTCAACGACGGCTTTGTCGGTACTAACATCCGCGATCACTTGATCTTCACTGATCATGTCCCCTTCTTTGACTTTCCACTCAAGGACTTCACATTCAACGATGCCCTCTCCGATATCTGGTAAAATAAATTCTCTTTTCATCACTCATTCCCCTTTGTCACAGTAGCCATAATGACTAAAAGTTGACACTTTGTTTGATGGCTTCATAGACCTTTAGATAATCGGGTAAATACTCTTTTTCAAACACCAGTGGAAAAGGCGTATCCATTCCTGCTACGCGCATAATTGGCGACTCTAGCGATAAAAAGCACTGCTCTTGAACAGCGGCGGAAATCTCTCCTGCAAAGCCGCCGGTGCGCGGTGCTTCGTGACTAATAATGAGTCGACCCGTCTTATTGACGGATGCGGCTACAGTCTCAAGATCCCATGGTAATAGAGTCCGCAGATCAATCACCTCGCAAGAAATACCATCCTGAAGGGCCATCTTTGCCGCACGATGTAGTTGATGCATTTGGGCGCCCCATCCTACTAATGTAATGTCAGCGCCCTCAGTTACCACCTCAGCGACACCAAGAGGTATCTCATAGTCATCGTCGGGTACTTCGCCAACTTCAGCACGATAGATTGCTTTGGGCTCAAAAAATATCACCGGGTCAGGATCTCGTATTGCTGAAAGAAGCAGTCCTTTAGCTTGATAGGCCGTACTGGGAATAACCACCTTTAGTCCTGGAGTATGGCAAAAATAGGCCTCTGGTGACTGCGAATGGTAAAGTCCGCCGGCGATACCGCCACCGTAGGGCGTGCGAATGGTCAGACCACCACAGTTAAACTGGTCCCCGCTGCGGTAACGAAACTTCGCGGCCTCATTAACGATTTGATCGAAAGCGGGAAAAATGTAATCTGCAAACTGTATTTCAGCAACAGCAATAGACCCCTGGGCAGCCAGCCCAATAGAGAAACCAACGATCCCCTGCTCGGTAATTGGCGTATTAAAGCACCGCTGCTTGCCGTACTTCTCTTGAAGTTTGCTGGTCGCGCGAAAGACCCCACCAAACTGGCCAATATCCTGCCCTAGACAGATTACTCGCGGATCATGTGCCATAGCTGTATCAAGCGCACTGTTTACCGCTTGAAGAAGATTAATTTGGGGCATGGTTAAAAACCTAGTTAACCTGCGTTAAAGCAGATTGATGACCACTATTGTTAGGGTTTGGTAAGTAGTGATCTGGATACTTAGCAATATGATTTAACAACTCTGTATATTGCTGACGTAGATGCAGTGGCGGTGTTTTATAAACATCAGTGATCAAGTCACTTAACGGTGGCGAGGGGCGCTTCTCTTGGCTCTTAAGAGCATCAAGAATTTCTTTTTTATACTGGGTCTTTAATTGATGATCTTGTTGGTCACTCCACCAGCCTTTATCCAATAGCCATTTTTTCATTCGCAGAATAGGATCTTTCTGACGCCAAATTTCTTCCTCATCAGCATTTCGATAACTGCTGGGATCATCCGAGGTGGAATGGGCGCCAAGTCGGTAACTCATGGTCTCTATAATGACCGGTGCATTGGTCTGCAATGCTAACTTGCGAGCCTCAACTGATGCGGCATAAACTGCCAAAATATCATTGCCATCGACTCTGATACTACTAATCCCATAGCCTATGCCTCTCGGTGCAATGCCATCGCCAGCAAATTGCTCTGAGGTAGGTGTTGAGATGGCGTATCCATTGTTTCGCACTACAAACACTACCGGACAATTAGAGACAGCTGCCATATTGAGCCCAGCATGAAAGTCTCCTTCAGAAGCAGCCCCATCACCAAAATAGCAGATCGTACAGGCATCCTTACCTGCCAACTTTTGACCATAGGCGTAACCGGCTGCCTGTGGAATTTGGGTCGCCAATGGAGAGCTTATAGTCATATAGTTAAGCTCATGGCTCCCATAGTGAATGGGCATTTGGCGACCCTTGCCAAAATCAAGGTCGTTACTTAACAGTTGATTCATAAACTGCTCAGAACTAAAACCACGATAGCGCAATGCCGCCTGTTCTCGATATTGACTCATCACCATGTCGTGGCTTTTGAAGCCAGCAATTGAACCGACGACAGAGGCTTCCTCGCCAGTACAAGTAAGATAAAAGCTGAGTCTTCCTTGTCGCTGAGCAGCTAGCATACGCTCGTCAAGGACCCGGATATAGGCCATATTTTCGTAAATTTTGAGCGCTGTGGCCTTATCAATGACAGGTTCATGAGCGTTCTTACGAAGCTTACCCTCAGCATCCAAAATTCTCAGAGTGGGGATCGTTAAGTCTGTGGTTTCGGTGAATCTTAAAACGCCTGTTTGTTTAGATTTAGCCGTCATAAAAATACCCTCTGAGTGCGCTATTTATTATTTTCTATGGTGTTTAAAGTAGCATGCTGAAAGACAGAAAATCCTACCAAAATGGGCACTGAGTTTTGCCCTAATGCACTATTTATTGCTGAAATATGTCATTGATTAGCGACTAATTGCTTAGATGCTAAGTAATAATGATCCCGGTGTTTAAAACTGACAAGGATTAGCAATCTGTGAAGTTTTCGGTTTAAATCATATCTAACGCGAAATTTGCCGTTGCTACTTGATAAGGGAAGGTATAAATAATGGCCAATGAAACATTAGACTCAACCGACTGGAAAATTTTATCTATTCTGCAAAGCAATGCAGCAATACCCAATATTGAGCTTGCCGAAATGGTGTTTTTGTCTCCATCCCCCTGTTCGCGAAGAGTAAAAAGTCTCGAAGAAAAAGGCTACATCAGCAAGCGTGTCAGTCTTCTCGATCCCATAAAGGTCGGTCTACCGGTGACTGTATTTGTGCAGGTAACCCTTGACCATCAAGTTAAGAAAGAACTGGATGACTTTGCTAAACAGGTGGCGTCGTGGCCAGAGGTTATGGAATGCTACCTAATGACAGGTGAGTTTGACTATCTAATTAGGGTTATCAGCCCTGACCTGCAGAGCTATCAAGAATTTCTTGATCAACGATTAACTCAGTTCGAGGGTATTAGTCATGTCAAAAGTAGTTTTTCTCTCAAGCCTGTATGCTATAAAACTGAACTGCCTCTTGGCCATCTAACAGGCAAAAAATAATTACTCTGAAAAACGTGAGCTGAGTCTCACTGTTTAAATGAAATATATGCTTAACTAATGTTGAAATTTTTATATGATCAGCGGAGATCAAAATGATTAGCAAACTAATACCCCTTTCAATCCTACTCTTGATTGCCTCCTGCGCATCAACGGTGGTAACAGACTCTGAACCTGAACTTGTCGATGTAAGGCAGGGAGAACAAGTTAAACAAATTTGTTTTGCTAGCTCAATCAACGGTTGGCGCGAGGTGGAAGGTCAGCGACATTCGGTTATTTTAACTAAGGGCGTCAGGGATGAGTACAAACTCGATCTATCAGGTGTCTGTGATGTCTCCAACGCCATGATGAATATTGCTACCCGAACGCGAGGCTCTTCCTGCTTAACACGTGGTGACGAAATTATTGTTACCGATGGTTTTTCGGGCGTTGATCGTTGCTTTATAAAGAGAATTTACCAGTGGGATTCTAGTTTGCTTGAGGAATCTGAGGAATCTGCAGACTCCTTAGAGCCGGAGGAATCTAAGTAAATATATAAGCGAGACTCGGTAAGAGCGGAGCGAGATCCTTAATCGATCTCGCTAATAGCCTCTCCCATCGCATTGACCACCGAATCTATTTCAGTTGATGTAGTAGCGAAGGGTAAGCCCAACTGAAGAGTGTCAGCACCATAGCGCACATAAAACCCTTTCTCCCAACACTTCATCGCCGCTTCAAAAGGACGTCTGGCTGGCTCACCGGGAAGTGATGCTAAAGTAATGCCTGCCGCTGCACCATAATTGCGAATATCAACGACATGCTTAGTACCGCGTAAACTGTGTATTGCCTTCTCCAATATTGGCGCCATAGTAGCCACCTGCTCAAAGCTATGCTCTTTCTCAAGTAGATCTAAAGTCGCCAAACCCGCTGCACAGGCCAATGGATGTCCTGAATAAGTATATCCATGAGGGAATTCAATCATATAGTCAGCACCGCCACCATCCATGAACGTGTCATGAATTTCTTGTTTAGCAATGACGGCTCCCATTGGCACTGAGCCATTGGTAATCTGTTTCGCTATGTTGATCATGTCTGGTACGACCCCGTACTCTTCAGCACCTGTAGCAGAGCCCACTCGACCAAAGGCAGTAATAACCTCATCGAAAATTAATAATATTTGATTCTGATCACAGATCTCTCTGAGTCTTTTTAAGTAACCCACCGGTGGCGGTATTACTCCAGCAGAGCCGGCCATTGGCTCAACAATAACCGCTGCAATATTGCTGGCATCATGCAGAGCGATCATCGCTAGTAGCTCATCGGCCAGATGAGCGCCCTTTTCAGGCATACCTTTACTAAATACGTTCTCTGGAAGCATGGTATGAGCTAGATGATCAGACTCGAGGGTTTGTCCAAAGGTAGCACGATTGCCAACAATCCCTCCGACACTAATACCACCGAAATTTACCCCATGATAGCCTTTAGCTCGTCCAATCAAGCGTGTTTTAGACGCCATTCCTTTCTTGCGCCAGTACGCCCTAGCCATCTTAAGAGAGGTATCTGCACTCTCAGAGCCTGACCCAGTATAGAAAACTCGATTGAGGCCTTTCGGCATAAATTGGGTAATACGCTCGGCCAACTCAAAGGACTTTGGGTGTCCGTATTGAAAGCCACTAAAAAAATCAAGGGTGGATGTCTGCTCGGCAATAGCTTTACTAATTTCCGGACGGCAATGGCCCAATCCTGTGGTCCAGAGGCCAGACAAACCATCGAATACTTTTCGTCCATCGGCAGCGGTGATGTAACTACCCTCAGCAGAAACAATCATTCGCGGATTCTTTTTAAACTCACGATTACCGGAAAAAGGCATCCAATGAGCATCAAACTGCTCTTTTGTCACGCCCGCACGGTTATAGAATTCCTGGTGCTTTACACCATCATGGCGTTTAAACAACTTTTTTAACATCGTGACATCTACTCTGTAAATTTTCTTAAGTCGGCAATTATAGATCAGCAATGCTTTTCAACGCATACCCTAGCGGGGCTATATTGAAAAAAAAGTTGAGCCCTATCTGCATATATCCAATGCCTACAGATACACCTTAAATTTGTTCCATTTGATAGATATACTGTAGGTACTTAGTGACCGTTAAACAAGGGAATACCGCACCATGACCTATAAAACAATCGATTACACTACCGCAGATTCTATACTAACGCTGACGTTGTCGCGTCCAGATCATCTGAATGCTTTCACCACAGAAATGAGTCACGAACTCATCGATGCATTTAACCGCGCCAGTGACGATGACGCCGTGGGGGCGATCGTGGTAACAGGAGCCGGTAAAGCTTTTTGTGCAGGCATGGATTTAAATAGTGCAGGAAATGTTTTTGGTTTAAACGAGTCGTTAAAGCCCACATTACAAGATATGCGTGAGCGCTCTCACGAAGCGGAAATTGAACATGGCGTACGCGATTCTGGTGGGCGTGTGGTGTTGGCAATGTACGACTGCAAGAAGCCTATTATCGGTGCTATCAACGGTGCTGCAGTGGGTATTGGGGCCACTATGGCCTGCGCAATGGATATCCGTCTTGCGTCTGAAAAAGCTAGAGTGGGTTTCGTCTTTAACAAAATAGGGATTACACCAGAAGCTTGTTCTAGCTGGTTCTTACCCCGCCTAGTCGGAATTCAAACAGCCCTAGAGTGGTGTTATACCGCTGAAATATTGAGTGCAGAAACACTACTTAAAGAACGTTTCGTCAAAGCGGTGTATGCCCCTGAAGAGCTCCTCAATGAAGCCTATGCACTAGCCGCTAGAATGGTGAACTTCAGCCAAGTGTCGATGGCACTAACCCGACAAATGATCTATCGGAACTCGGCGCAAGACCATCCGATTAAAGCCCATGAAGTCGACTCGCTTGCGATTTACTATGCCAGCTTAAATAGTGGCAAAGAGGGCGTTAATGCTTTCTTAGAAAAACGCTCCCCCACATTTACTCAAAAAGCATCTACCGATATGCCTTCTTTTTACCCTTGGTGGAAGTAATGACTATGCTTCAATTAGGCGGCAACGATCAAATGCCATCAATAATGCCAAGTCTCTACGACGGCATAAACGTGAGCCGGGCTGAATTAGATACATTTGTAACCGACACCCTGAACAAGGGAAAGCAGCCGCTGTTAATTTTTGGTGCCAACTGGTGTCCTGATGCTCGATGTCTCGATGCAGTAATGCAGCTACCTACCCTTGAGGGCTTTCTAGACCAACACTTTACAATCATGCGAATTGACGTGGGCGAATACACTCGCAACATGTCGCTGATGGAGCCCTTAGGTCTTGCATCTCAAGAAGGCATTCCGAGGATAGTTATTCTGGGTTTAGACGGTGAGTCGATAAATTTAGCGACTAATGACCAGTGGCGATCAGCTCGGCAGAGCGACCCTCAAGATATTTTTGAGTATTTTCAGAGCTTTAAAAAATAACTGCAAAAAAAAGGCCCTCACTGGCATAGTGAGAGCCTTCTTTATGCTGTCTTATGCAATCTACGGTAGATCGTCGACTAACTCGCCTTCAACCGTCTCGAGCAGGTCTTCGCGGTCGACATTGAGCGCCAACATTACTGTAGCGGCGACATAAATAGATGAATAAGTTCCGATACCTACGCCGATCATTAGTGCGATAGCAAAGTTATGAATCAACTCACCACCGATAAAGAACAACGCTAACAATACCAGCATGGTCGTTGCCGATGTATTGATGGTTCGCCACAGTGTTTGTGACAGGGACTCGTTTATAACCTCAATGGGCGAGGCCTTACGAATCTTGCGGAAATTCTCACGAATTCGATCAGACACAACAATAGTGTCATTCAGCGAATAACCCACCACCGCTAAAATAGCCGCTAGCACCGTAAGGTCAAACTCAAATCTGGCCATTGAGAAAATACCCAGAGTAATAATGACATCATGAGCAAGCGCTAAAACCGCACCCACCGAAAATTTCAATTGAAACCGCACAGCTACATAAAGCATAACCACGGCCAATGCAGCGAGCATACCGAGACCGCCGTCCTCACGTAGTTCCTCACCAATTTGCGGGCCTACAAAGTCAACACGGCGCAGATCAATCTCTTGACCATCGGTTTTCAGAACCTCAACCATTTGTTCCGCAAGCTTTTGATCGGGCTCGCCCTGCAAACGGATCAAGACATCGGTTTCTGAACCAAAATGCACGACGACAGGGTTTTTAAAGCCGGCATTTTCCAACTTTTGACGAAGCGCACTGACATCTGCAGGGCTGTCATAACCAACCTCAATCTGAGTCCCTCCAGAGAAGTCCAAACCTAACACCAGACCCTGGCTGTATAGCGACCACGCCGATACCGTCAACAAAATCGCTGAAAAGATAACCGCATACTTGCGAATGCCCATAAAGTTATAAACTTTTAACGCTGTCATAATCTTCTCCCTAAATCCAAAGCTTGTCGATTTTGCGGCCACCGACCACCAGGTTGACCAATCCGCGTGTCATCACAATGGAGGTAAACATTGACGTTAGAATACCAATTGATAGAGTGACCGCGAAACCCTGTACCGGGCCAGACCCTATCAAGAATAAAATCAGCGCTACAATCAATGTGGTGATGTTGGCATCTAAAATTGACACAAAGGCACGGTCATAACCGGCGCTGATTGCGCCCTGCACTGTGGCACCTGCTTTACGTTCCTCACGAATTCTCGAAAAGATCAGTACATTGGCATCAACCGCCATACCTACTGTTAAGACGATTCCGGCAATACCCGGTAAGGTTAAGGTTGCTCCCAATAGTGACATAAACGCCACCAACAACAGTAGGTTCATTGTTAGAGCAACATTTGCCGCCAAGCCAAATGCCCGGTAGATAACCACCATAAATAACAGCACCATCGCCATACCTACGGTCACTGACTTCACCCCCATCTCGATATTGTCTGCACCCAGAGAAGGTCCAATGGTGCGCTCTTCAACAATATACATTGGCGCAGCCAAAGCACCGGCGCGTAACAAAAGAGCTAATTCGGAGGATTCACGCTGACCATCAAGACCAGTAATACGGAACTGCTTACCCAACTGTGATTGAACCGTCGCCAAACTGATAATGTTTTTCTCAACAAAGGGTACCGAGGTAATGACTAGCTCGCCCGCATCATCAATCGATTTCTCCAACTTGGTTTTATACTCTATAAACAGTACACCCAGACGTCGGCCAATATTATCGCGAGTGGAGTGGCCCATCTGCCAACCGCCTTTTGAGTCAAGCGTTATGCTAACCTGAGGCCGACCGTTTTCATCAAAACTGGCACGCGCATCTGTTACATTTTCGCCAGTGATAACTGCTTTTTTCTCAAGCATTGCATCCGGCCCTTGACCAGCGGGATTACGAAAGTCAAAGCGTTCACCCCCTCGGCCATCTGACTCTAACCGAAATTCAAGATTCGCTGTCTTACCGATAATTCGTTTGGCCTCGGCGGTGTCTTGTACACCGGGCAACTCAACAACAATACGGTTTTTACCCTGACGAGACACCAGTGGCTCAGACACACCCAGCTCGTTCACTCGGTTACGCAATGACGTCAGGTTTTGTTTGATGGCATTATCTTCAAGAAGACTGGTGGCCGCCTCACTCAAATTGAGCACAATCGACAATGGATTTTGCCCAGGTGAATTAAGCGGTTGCATGTCTCTATAGTTAGTGCGGATGATGGTGTTGGCTCTTTCTACCTGCTCTGCATCGCGAAATTGACCAATAATCTGCCGACCGCGCAATTCAAAACTACGATAGCGAACACGCTCTTCGCGTAATGACTCCTTAATGTCATCCAAGTCCCCTTCCAGTCGCACTGCCAGGGCCGAATCAAGATCAACTTCAAGTAAAAAATGCACGCCACCACTAAGATCAAGACCAAGCTTCATGGGTGTGCCACCCAAATTACTCAACCATAGCGGGGTAGTTGGCGCTAAATTAAGAGCAACAATGTAGTCGCCGCCCATCTCGGCTTGGATAACTTCTTTGGCACGCAATTGAAGATTTTTATCCGCAATACGTACCAGGGCACTCTCGCCATCAGCCTCACTGCCGAAATACTCTATGCCACCTTCATTAAGAGCACCCTCAACCTTTGCAAGGACGCTCTCATCGATCACCATAGCACCACTTTGACCCGACAGCTGCACCGCGGCATCAGCAGGATAGAAATTTGGCGCGGCATAGACAAAGCCGAAAGTAATCACCAGAAGAATCATTAGATTCTTCCATAGAGGAAACTTGTTTAACATGGGTCAATCGATCCTTTTATTCTTAGCGCGCATTATAACGACATCCCTATTAAATAGGGGCAGATTCAGAGATTTAAACCCCCGCCATCACCAATTGCTTGTTTTCGATAAAACTCATCAGCAAAGGCATCCAGCTGACCCTCGGCAATTGCATCGCGTAAACCTGCCATCAGAGTTTGATAGAAGCGTAAGTTATGAATAGTATTTAACTGGGCACTGAGCATTTCACCACATTTTTCAAGGTGATGGAGATAGCCACGACTAAAGTTAGTACAGGTATAACAGTCACACTCTGCATCTAACGCTGTCGTGTCATGACGATGCTTTGCATTGCGTATCTTAATCACTCCGGTACTGGTAAAAAGGTGACCATTGCGCGCATTTCGGGTGGGCATCACACAGTCGAACATATCGATGCCGCGGCGCACTCCCTCTACTAAGTCTGCAGGTTTACCAACCCCCATTAGATATCGCGGCTTATCCGCCGGCATAGTATCAGCGAGATGATCGAGAACTCTCAGCATATCCTCTTTGGGCTCACCCACCGACAAACCGCCGATAGCAAAGCCATCAAAGTCAATGTCGACAAGTCCTGCTAGTGATTGGTCACGCAGCGACTCGTACATACCACCTTGAACAATACCAAAAAGTGCAGAGGGGCTTTCACCATGAGCATCCTTACTACGTTGCGCCCAACGCAGTGATAACTGCATCGACACCTCAGCCTCTTTCTCAGTCGCTGGATATGGGGTGCATTCATCAAAAATCATTACCACATCACTACCCAGATCTCGCTGTACCTGAATAGAGGTTTCTGGATCGATAAAGACAGGACTGCCATCAATGGGCGACTTAAATTTAACACCCTCTTCAGTTATTTTGCGCATGTCACCCAAACTGAACACCTGAAAGCCTCCAGAGTCAGTCAGGATCGGTCCATGCCATTGGGTGAAGTCATGCAAATCTCCGTGGGCCTTTATGACCTCAGTACCCGGTCGCAACATTAGATGAAAGGTATTACCAAGGATCATCTCAGCACCAATCTCTACAATGTCACGCGGCAACATGCCCTTGACCGTCCCATAGGTACCCACCGGCATAAAGGCTGGTGTCTGCACCTTACCCCGAGGAAATTGCATCTCGCCTCGACGCGCCTTTCCGTCAGTGGCAGACACCTTAAATTGCATAAAACATTCGCGACTCATTGAGGTATATCCTGATCAGCATTAGGGTTGTGAAGTAAAAACATGGCATCGCCATAACTAAAGAAACGGTAGTGCTCGATAATCGCTTCTTTGTAAGCCGCCATTATAGGCTGATAACCTGCAAATGCGCTGACCAACATGATTAGTGTTGATTCTGACAGATGAAAATTGGTCAGCAAGCCGTCAACCACATTAAACCGATAACCGGGGTATATAAAAATATTAGTATCGCCCTCAAAGGGTGCTATTTGACCGTTTTGGGCAGCCGTCTCTAAGCAGCGCACACTGGTAGTACCTACGGCAATAACTCGGCCGCCATTAGCTTTGGTTTTGGTCACCTGGTCAGATACCTCTTGGCTCACCTGCAACCATTCTGAGTGCATCTGATGATCGTTAATGTCATCCACACGCACCGGCTGAAATGTACCCGCTCCTACGTGCAAGGTAACAAAGGCAATTGATGCCCCCACGCTTTTTATATCAGCGAGCATTTTTTCATCAAAATGAAGTCCAGCCGTTGGCGCAGCGACAGCGCCCAATTGGTCGGCATAGACAGTTTGATAGCGAGACTTATCCTCTTCCGTGTCCTCTCGATCTATATAAGGCGGCAGAGGCATATGACCAATGGCCTCTAAAATTTTCAATACCGGCTGATTGAACCTTAATTCAAATAGTCCTTCCTCTCTGCCGATCATCTCTGCAGAAAAGGCATCCGAGAAAATAATTTGATTACCTGGTTTTGGCGACTTACTAGCGCGCACATGGGCAACCACTGAATATGCATCGACAAGCCTCTCTATTAATACTTCTATTTTCCCACCGCTGGCCTTTTGGCCATAGAGTCTTGCCGGAATAACTTTGGTATTGTTGAAAACAATTAAATCACCGGCTTGCACATGACTTAAAAAATCACTGAATTGTTGATGTTTTAATGTATTTTTAGCCCCATCAAGAAACAGTAACCGACTGCCCTGACGTTGCTCCGTCGGCTGTCGAGCGATCAGCTCATTGGGTAGGTCAAATTGAAAATGGTCACGGCGCATGTCAATTAGCTATAGCGTTTGGTTATGGGTCAGCAAGGGTATAGAAATTAACGCAAAAGCGCCAAATAATTCATACCAAAAAATACACTACTTATTTCATTAACTGACAGGGTTAAATCGGTTGACCCTCTATTGATCACTGCTATAATCGCGCCCTGCACGAAACTGTGCGGGAAAATGCCAGTGTGGTGGAATTGGTAGACACGCTAGATTCAAAATCTGGTTTCTTCGGGAGTGCCGGTTCGAGTCCGGCCACTGGTACCAAGCATACTCTTAAGCCCCTGTGATCATTAGACTGCAGGGGCTTTTTTGTTCATGTGATTGTTACTGTATCCGCGTAGGTACTTTAGGGAAGGATTCGAACTGCATAGCCTTTGGTGCTGTCTGCTGTAATAACAGTCATTAATTCATCATGCACACTAGCCTCGCAAACGTCTGACTTTAAAACTGCGCCCCTTAAGCTTGCCTTCATTGAGTTTATTAAACGCAGTTTTTCCATGTTCATTAGCCACAGCAACGTAGGACCAATTATCGCCCACCTGTATTCTGCCTATCGCTGCACCTGGAATACCATCAACACCCGTTAGGGCGCCTACAATATCCCCTGCTCTAAGCTTCTGCTTTTTGCCTCCACCGATATGAAGGGTCACCATGGGAGGATAAAAAACCGGTTGGTCTAATAAGGTTGTGTCCGGTAAATTATTACGCTCAAATTTTTCGTCTAAATAATCTTCTAACAAGCCAATTTTATGATTTTCTCTGTGCGTATATAAGCTGCAGGCAATACCTTGGGCCCCCGCACGACCAGTGCGGCCAATGCGATGAGTATGGACTTCTAGCTCACTCGCAATTTGATAATTGATCACCAAATCTAGAGACTCGATGTCTAAACCTCGTGCTGCCACATCGGTAGCGACCAGCACCGACGCACTGCGATTAGCAAAACACACTAAAGTTTGATCTCTCTGTTTTTGTTCTAAATCGCCATGTAAGGCCAACGCTGCGTAACCCACTGCACGTAACTCATTAGCCACTCGGTCAGTATCGATCTTAGTGTTACAAAAAATGAGCGTGGTCTCAGGTTGATGTGCTTGTAACAAGAGCCTAATCGCCTCTACGCGCGACTGATTATTTTCTACTTGGTAAAGGGTTTGTAGAATACTTTCTTTGTTATGACTATCCTGGACTTCTATAGTCACCGGAGATTGCATAATTCGTTGCGCAGTTTTTTCGATTTTTGCAGGATAAGTGGCACTAAACAACATGGTTTGCCGCTGTTCAGGCATATAACTAACGATATCATCTAAGGCTTGCTGAAAACCCATGTCTAACATTCTATCAGCTTCATCTAGCACCAACGTCGTTAGGTTATCTAGGTTGAGATTCGCTTTACGTAAGTGTTCTTCAATCCTCCCAGGCGTGCCCACAATAATGTGCGCTCCATGCTCCAAAGAGCCTACTTGAGGTCCAAAGGCCATACCTCCACACAAAGTGAGCACCTTAATGTTATGAATACCACGGGCCAGTTTGCGTATTTCTACCGCCACCTGGTCTGCCAACTCGCGGGTTGGGCATAACACTAACGTTTGTACCCGAAAACGCTTCACATCAAGCTTGTTCAACAACCCTAAAGCAAAGGTTGCGGTTTTACCGGAGCCCGTTTTGGCCCTAGCAATAACGTCTTTATTAGCCAAAATAGGAGGTAAAGCTTGCGCCTGAATCGGCGTCATCTCTGTGTAACCAAGGCTTGCAAGGTTATCAACTAAGGCGGCGTTTAGATCTAAACTGGAAAAATTATATTGTGACAAGGGGATTCTCATGTTTTGTTTTGGGAGCAGCGATCAAACCCGTCTGCATTGAGACGTGCGCAGCTATCAGGCAAGTATATTGGCAAGGGTATCGATCACTTTGTATTTTACCAGAATAACCCGCCCTTCGCTGTCTATAATATTTTTCTCTAGAGACAGTAAATTCGCACCTCAACAATTACCATTAATTCGACAAAAACTGTTATTTTTGCGCTCAATGGCTCCAACATCTTTATTAGTGAAGCCTGCGTTGTGTTACCGTAAAAATCATCAATTGAAATAGTCTTTATATCCAGAGGGTCAATCATGAATTTAAAACATTTAGTGCTGAGCTTTATTGTCCTACTGCTAGCGGCTTGCAGTAATGAGAAAACACCTGTTGTCACAGCTCTTGAAATACCGGCGCTACCTGATGGTGCGTATTTACTTAAAGATGTAGAGGTTACAGAGAGCGGTGAGGTGACTGTTTTACTGCGTGATCAAATTAAAATTTATACCAACAACCGATTTATGTTTGCCTTTATGAACAAAGAAATTGGTATCGATGTTGGCGCCGGTATTGCGACCTGGGACAACGGCGTGATGGTTGAGGTGCCCACGGTCAACCATAATGGCTCTGTTGAGGGTTATAGCTTTGATGTGGCTATTGAGGAGACTGATAGCGGCTTTGTGCAAACTATAATGGGGATGAAATATGATGATGGCCGTTCATTAGATATGGTCGAGACGTGGAATACGGCTTCTATCGCAACATCTCCCTATGATGGCCTTTGGCATAATGTAAAAGACAACGTTTTTACCACCAAGATGATTGGTGGCGGACACTTTATCTCTCTCCAGCGCACTGCTTCGATAGAGAGCCAAGACAATCAAAGCAGTAGCGATTTTTGGTTTGGCCCGATTGACATTACTACAGCAGGTCAAGCTATTGAAACCGTTATGACCAGCTCTTTAGAAGGCTATGCTGAAACTCAACAATCACTGCAATTAGTGTTGATTGATCAGGATCATTTCAGTCAAACATTGACAGTTAATGGTGTTAAAGTCACTGAAATTTACACTCGCCTTTAAGAGTTTAAGGCCGCTCTAAAAGCGGCCTTAATTGTTTTTGCGTTTAATCATTTAAACTCTTGAGCCGCGCGATATGATCGGGCCCAATCCCACAACAGCCACCGACCATAGTGGCACCTAATAGCTGCCAGTGTTGAGCAAATTCTAGGTAGTCTTGTGGGGTTAAATCATCCCGCAGTGTGGAGTAGCCGTCATTAGCTTCGATGTTATTGGTGATGGGCCTGAATCCATTCGCATAAACCCCAACCTCCTTCCCAGCAGGCAGCATCTCAACCGCTAACTTAACGGCTTCAGCCATCACCTCAGGTTGGCTACAGTTAAATAAAACAGCCTCTACACACTGAAAATCAATACTTTCTATAGCATCCCTGAGTAGTTCACCTGATCTTAAGCGCGACTGTTTACTCGATAGAGGTTCATCTTCAAGAGTCATACTAATCCAAAGTGGCTGGCCACAATCTCCGAACACCGATTGAATAGCCGTGACTTCAGCAATACTCGATATTGTTTCAGCTAGTACAATATCGGTGTATGGCAAGAGGTGCTGCTTAAAAATCTCTAGCATCGCCACGGCGTCATCATGGACGAATTCTTCCGGCTTATAGGAGCCAAATACCGGAGGAATACTCGCGGCTACCAATATATTCTCAGTCGAAGCGTGTTTAACCTGCTGTGCTAACTGGCCGGATAGTCGAATTAACTCAGGACCGCGCGCAGAAAATCTCTCCTCGCCAATATGAAAAGGAACTACCGCATAAGAGTTAGTGGAAATAACTTGAGAGCCTGCATTGACAAAGGCCTGATGAGCAACTGTCACCGCTGAGGGCTTTTCCATCAGCGCTAAAGCGGACCATTCGGGTTGTTCAAATGGCGCGCCAATTTCTTTTAAATAACGCCCAATTCCACCGTCCAAAATTTTCATTAAATTTCCACTAAATATTAATAGATAACGCCCACACACAGTGTAAGCCTAAGGTTTAATTACAAGACTGCATCAACTCCGAATTCAGGCATGCTGTTTTAATAATCTATAGATTATCTCATGGATATTAGAGCAATATCAGTGAGTATTTAAAAATAAGAACATTTTTACTGGTTAATGCGAACGATATCCATTATCATTCGCATTATTGATTCAGTTGCTTCATAACCCGCGCTGTTTATGCAGCCAAGTATGAAGAATTGATGAAATTTTCACCCCGTGATGCGTTGTACCGCAACCATACATTCACTTTTAATGTGTTCGCTGTATCGGTGCCATCATATCCCTCTACGTCAAAGTAGTCCTACCTTTTAATGAGCCGTAAGGCTCATTTTTTAAACGTCTAAAGCTTGTAAATGCGCGCTGCAGTCCCTCGAAACATAGCGTCTTTTTCAGACTCGCTAAACCCCTTTGCCATTTTTTTAAATGCGTTCCAAAGTACACCGTAAGACACCGATAATTTATCCACGGGGAAATTACTCTCAAACATACATCGATCAGGCCCGAAATAGTCAATGGTATGTCGATAATAGTCTCCATGAGCGGCCACAATTTCATCGGAACTGGCGGGCTTATCGCGCCCATCCCACCCCCAACCATTAATGACCATGGCCAACCCTCCTAACTTAGCCACCACATTCTTACAACGAGCCAACTCTGCAACATCGGCTTTCCATTGTGGAAACAACTCTTTTTGTTTGCCCGCATAGGGGCCGATACCTAAAGGACCGCCAAAGTGATCGAAGATAATAGTCGTTTCAGGAAACTCATTGGCTAACGCTGTTAATTCTTTAATTTGGGTGTGCAAAAGCCAGGCATCATAACTTAGCCCTACCGGAGCCAATTGCGCAAAGCCTTCACGGAACTGAGGCTGCATCATCAATTCAGCAATACGCCCGGTGTAGCGATCAACCGCTGGCGGATCGGGATAGTAAGCGGTGGCATGACGGATACCGCGAAGCAGCCCCCCTGCTGACTCTGCATGGGCCTCAAGTACATCTTTGACGGCTGTGCCCAAGGTTAGGTCAGCATGGCTGACCATACCAAGAACGGGAGGTTGCCCCATCATCTTATGGCGCTGCGAGTATTCAACTTGACGTCGAACGTACTCAGTTTCACCAACGGGTCTTAATGAAATGGGCCCATCAAGCCGATACTCTGAGCCGCATTCAATAAAAACGGTGCCAACAATATTGTGGCCAGATCGCGTATCTGCCCACAGATCATCGATCTCATAAGGAGTCCCTGCTCGCCAAAGGTGGTGATGCGCATCTATAATCGGCCGTTCTGGCTCCAACGCTTCCTCGCTCACCTGAGCGTGCCAAATATCAAGCTCTTTCATCAAATTACCTCAGTCAAGCCCTATCTAAAGCTAACGCGATCAGACGGAACGCTATTTTTGTTGCTGCTTGCGGTATTTTTTGGCCGCTCGGCGACGTTCAGTAGCCTCAAATGCTGCATTACCAATGTGCTCCTCTCCCCTCTGCTTGGCAAGTTCTACCTGCTTTTGCCGCTCGGCAAAACGCTCTTTGCGATCATCTGCCACCACATCATGACAATGATGACAAGCAAGGCCCTGCTGATAGAATTCAGATTGTTTTTCTTGCTCGGTAATCGGCATTCGGCAAGCATGGCACTGATCATAGGAGCCACGCTTCAGGTCATGGCCAACCGCAACTCGATTATCGAACACAAAACATTCTCCTTCCCACAAGGTCTGATCTTTAGGGACTTCCTCCAAATATTTAAGAATCCCGCCTTCAAGATGATAAACCTCATCAAAGCCTTGCTCTTTCATGTACGCCGTGGACTTTTCACAACGAATACCGCCGGTACAAAACATGGCGACCTTTTTATGTTTTTCTTTATTGAGGTTTTTCTCGGCCCACGCAGGGAAGTCTCGAAAGGTTTTGGTCTGTGGGTCAATGGCATTTTTAAAGGTACCTATTTCCACCTCATAATCATTACGCGTATCCACAACCACTACATCAGGATCAGAAATTAGCGCATTCCAATCATGGGGCTTAACGTAAGTACCCACCACGTGTTTAGGATCGATACCCTCAACACCCATGGTGACAATCTCTTTCTTGAGCTTAACCTTGGATCGGTAAAAAGGGATTTCACTATGATATGAATTTTTTTGGTCAATTCCCGACAATAATGGTTGCTGCTCCAACCAAGCGAGTACTGCTTGCACATCCGATGGCAAGCCAGCAATAGTGCCATTAACGCCCTCTGTTGCCAGTAGCAATGTACCAAAAACATTATTGTCAGACATGGCTTTTTGGAGCGGCTCCTGAAGTCCTGCAAAATCCGGTAGGGTCACAAATTTATAGAGCGCACAAGTGAGGTACTTATCTGACATTAATTGTCCCAATAGGCAAATTTTGATTAATTAGACGTATTGCTTCGGTTTATGGCGAACTATAGCAAATCCCCAAAGATACGGCATCCCATAGCGTTTTAGGAGACTTAAGGCCCGCACAAGTATTCTCTTTTACCCACTTAACGCAACCCAGAAGCTACTCGCCTTATTTTCTATCTATTTTGAGATGTCCATCTTGAAATTCGGTAAAGTCGAGGGCAGGATGTAATAAAAATTTTAACGGCAATTTTAGGGCAATTTATGTATCCATTTAATGGTTTAGCGAGACTTTCAAAATTGGGCAGTATAGGGATTCTATCTGGGATTCTATCTTTGATACTTATTGCTTGTGGTGGTGGCGGGAGCAGCAGCTCTGCACCGGTAAACCCTCCGGCATCTGATACTACACCACCGACAATTACTATGGTGGGAGCCGAGGCGATCAACCATGAACAAGGCACTGCCTATGATGATCAGGGTGCCTCAGCATCTGATAGCGTTGATGGCGCTGTTTCTGTATCCAGCTCAGGCGAAGTAGGCAACACTGCCGGCGTTTATACTATTACCTACAGTGCATCTGACGCTGCTGGAAATACCGCAACTGCCACACGAACAATTACTGTCGCCGATACTCAGCCACCGGTTATTAGCTTGATCGGAGACTCCGAGGTCTCGCACGAACAAGGTGCCAACTATATTGATGCAGGTGCTTCAGCGTCTGATCTGGTCGATGGTGATGTCGAGGTCTTGATCGCAGGTGACGTTGACGACGAGGTAGGTGAATATACTGTGACGTTCACAGCTACTGATGCAGCGGATAACTCTGCTACACAAACAAGACTAGTCACTGTAGTCTCTTCTGACACACCTCAAGCGATTAGTTTGTCGGTATTGGACAATGGCGAAGCCGATTCTGCTTTTGACGCTGGACTTAATGGCCAAGATTCTACCAATAATTGGGGGACCTCATGTTCACAAGATGGAGGCGCCGCCTGTCCTAATTTAAGCTGGCAGATTGTTGCGGACGTTGACCGAGGAAATGTACTGCAGATAGCGCATAGTGCCGCAGGCCAGCAGGCTATCTTCTTCGTTAAAACAAATTCCCCAATGGATCTGAGCGCCTATTCCACTGGTAACATTATTTTTGATATAAAAACCGTCACTGGTGATAGTAACTACACCATGAAAGTTGACTGTGTTTATCCCTGTACTTCAGGGGATAAAGCCATTGGTAGTCACGGCGCATCAGGCTGGGAAACTGTCACAGTGCCCGTCGCTGAATTAGTCTCTGCCGGTTTACAGCTGGTTTCAGTGGATACTGGTATTGTCATTTGGGCAAGTGCCTATACAAGCACTATTTTTCAACTCGACAATGTGCGCTGGGAAGGCATCGATGATGGTACCGGCGGAACACCTATGGGCGGTGATGATGGATGGGAAATTCCTAACTTCTCAGGCTATCAATCGGCCGCCAGCTATGACGGTTACAGTCAGGTATGGTCCGATGAATTTGACGGTTCTGAAGTGGATGAAAATAATTGGGGATACGATATTGGCGGAAGTGGTTGGGGCAACAACGAACTTGAATTCTATACAAACCGGAATGCTTATCTTACCGATGGTAATCTGGTCATCAGAGCCAACAAAGAGAATTATGGTGGTCGTGAATACACCTCCTCGAGGTTAAAAACTCAGTCCAAACAAACTGTTAATTATGGCCGCATTGATATCCGTGCCGTCATGCCTCAAGGTCAGGGAATCTGGCCTGCGTTGTGGATGCTAGGATCAAACTTCCCTACCGTTGGCTGGCCGCATAGTGGTGAAATTGACATCATGGAGATGATCGGTGGCAGTGGCCGGGAAAATACAGTTCATGGGACTGCCCACTGGTATAACCAGTCGAACAACCAGAATGCGAGTTATGGTGGAAATTACGAACTACCCAGTGGAGAAACACTATCAACTAATTTTCATGTGTTCAGCATAGACTGGGACAGCACCAGTATTACCTGGTACCTAGATAACGTTCAGTATCATACTATGGCTATCAATGACTCCTCATCTCTAGCTGCTTTTAGAAAAGATTTTTTCTTTATATTTAATGTCGCAGTAGGTGGAAATTGGCCACAATATCCAGATGCGTCCACGGTTTTCCCACAACGTATGGTTGTTGACTATGTCAGGGTATTTCAGAAAGACTAGGTGAGCTGTGCGTAATATCATCATTTAAATTTTCAGAGGGAAGAGACATTGACTAGGACCCGATTTCAGTTTTTGATCCGCTTAATTACTAACTGCTTGGTGTTTTTGAGTGCTGTTTCTTGGGCCGAAAAATCAAAGACTGTAAACCCGGTAGATCCGCTTAAATGGTTCCATCAGACCCAACTACCTAATGGTAAGAGTTGGCATAATCAGGAACAGCAACATTATACGAATCGATTAGAAAACGCCTATGTCAGCAATGGTCTATTAAAAATAAAAGCCAAAAAAGAGTCTTTTAAAGACCAAGATGTGGTTAAACAATACA
>Ga0209712_10000163_pt1 | contig 58560 bp, 60 predicted proteins | sample ArcOceMetagenome_FD_187443 | JGI IMG/M metagenome (GOLD analysis project Ga0209712, IMG submission 187443) | Marine eukaryotic phytoplankton communities from Arctic Ocean - Arctic Ocean - Greenland ARC118M Metagenome (SPAdes) (version 2) | ecosystem: Environmental > Aquatic > Marine > Oceanic...
GGATCCGGCTAGTGTGCCCACATTTTTAGAGAAAAACCCAACTCCCACGCAGCCAGAACCCGCTGCATTGCCGCCGCTCGTATCCGCCAATTTTGATATATCCACCGAGGATCACCTCATAGAGCGCCCCGATAATTTAGATGTGGAGATTCAAAGTGTTGCCCTGACTGACATTCCACAAGACGAATTGGCGCTGTTCAGGCCCACTATGCGCCCACCCCTGGCGCAAGTGCCGCCGGAAATAGAGCTTTTTACAAATGCCGAATCGGTAGCTATCTCCCTCAGACCCGAGATGCGCCCAAGAGATGTTGAGTTTGCAGCTTTGACCCCGCCCCCCACGGTCGCGAAACCGTCGGAAGTGCAAGCCCCTACAGCAGCAAGCAGCATGTCGGTGATACAGGCTGCAACTGTCAAAAACGTTCTAAACCTGCGCGATATAAACCTGATTGGCATCACAGGCACCAAGCGCAATCCGAATGCTTTGGTCCGGCTGGCTAATGGCAAAGTTCTCAAGGTGAAAGTGGGAGATCGCCTGAATGGCGGCCGCGTCACCGATATCAGCGCGGCCACCCTTACCTATGCCATTTCTGGCCGCTCCATCACCCTCGACATGCCACGCGGCTAGTGAATTTAGGTGTCAGACACGCCGGCTTCTGCAAAAGTGGCCATTCCTGAAAGACAGGCCACCGCGCCTTTTACAACGCCAATCGCCAGCGCCCCGCCAGAACCTTCCCCCAAACGCAGGCCAAGCGACAAAAGTGGCTCTTTACCAAGATGCCCAAGCAATTTCGCATGCGCACCTTCTGCACTCAAATGTCCAGCTTGGGTATGGTCCAAAGCCTTGGGGTTCAATGCGTGCAAAACAGACGCCGCAGCGGAACAGATAAACCCATCCAGTAACACCGGGATCCGATGTGCACGAGCCGCAGCGATCGCCCCAGACATGGCCGCAATTTCGCGCCCGCCTAACGTTTGCAATACAGCCAAAGGATCCTCCAAGATGGCTTCATGACGCGCAAGCCCTGCATCAACCACAGAGCGCTTCAAGGCGAAACCCGCATCGTCAACCCCAGAGCCGCGCCCGACCCAAGCCTGAGCGCCGCCGCCATATAGAGCCGCCGCAATCGCTGCCGCAGGTGTAGTATTACCAATGCCCATTTCGCCTGCAACAAATAAATCAGCCGCCGGATCCACTGCGCGCCAACCGGTTTGCAGGGCCGACAAAAGCTCATCCTCGTTCATCGCCGGGGCTTTGGTAAAATCCTGAGTTGGTCGCTCCAAATCCAAAGCAATCACATCCATTTTCGCACCAAAGGCTTTGCACAATTGGTTAATTGCAGCGCCACCCGCTTGAAAATTATAAACCATTTGCTGGGTTACTTCTGGCGGAAAGGCCGAAACCCCAGCCGCCACAACGCCATGATTGCCAGCAAAAATAACCACTTGAGGCGCCTCAAGGCTTGGGCGACCATTGCCGGTCCAACTCGCATACCAAATCGCCAAATTTTCCAAATCGCCCAAAGCCCCCGCCGGCTTGGTCAGCTGAGAATTGCGCTCTGTAGCCGCCGATTTTGCCACCAGATCAGCCTCTGGTAAGTCAGCCATAAAGCTGCGAAATTCGGCCAAAGTAGAAAATGCATCCATGATGAAGAGAATCCGTTGATTGCTGTTAAATCCTTGTTTACCCAACACTCAAATAAGCCCATGCGACGAAAGGCCCTTATCAATGTCTGACCGCGACACTTGGCGCCCACAATGGGCGGATGTTGCATTATCTGTAGCGCTCTTGAGCCGCCTGCCGGTGCGGGTAGATGTAAGCTGGGCCGAGGCGCGCGGCGCTCATCAATGCTGGGCCTATAGCGTGGCTGGCCTCATATTGGGTACTATCAGTGCAGCAGCGGCTTGGCTCGGCATGGCCGCGCAGCTGCCTGTACTTGCCATTGGCTTTCTCATCGTTGCCACAACGGCCTTTGTCACCGGAGCGATGCATTATGACGGTTTGGCCGACAGTTTGGACGGGCTTTGGGGCGGCTGGACGCCTGCGCAACGGTTAGAGATCATGAAAGACAGTCATATTGGTGTCTACGGCATTGTTGGATTGGTGTCTTTTCTGGGCCTTCAAGCCGCACTCTATGGCCGGCTTACAAACCAAGACATTTGGCCCGTCATTGGGATTATGGCCATGTCGCGCGCCGTGATGGTGCCTGTGATGGCATGGCTGCCCAATGCCAGAGCATCTGGCCTATCAGCTCAGGTAGGGCGTCCAACGCGCTCAACAGCGACTCTGGCGATCCTAATTGGCGTTATCGTGGCCTTGATCACCGGTGCCTGGCCCGCAGTGTTTGGTGCAGCTTTGGCAGCTTGTGCTGTGGGTGCAATTGCTAAGCAAAAAATCGGCGGTCAAACTGGTGATATTTTGGGTGCGACTCAGCAAGTTGCAGAAGTCAGCGCCCTCATCTGTGTTATTGCGTTAACCTGATTTCGGCATAGAGATACCGCCAAAACCCTAGGGCTCTGGCGGTGCAATCACTTTAAATCAAGCCTGAGGTTTAGGAGGCGATAACCGGAACAATCCGCGCCATCAGCACATCAGTGATCTCTTGACCTGCAACGACCTCTTCGGCTCCATTCACAACCGCAATCTCACGGGTCAGACGTTCCAAAGCGGCTTCGTAAAGTTGACGCTCAGAATAGCTTTGCTCACGTTGATCATCAGTTCTGTGCAAATCGCGGACCACTTCGGCGATGGCGATCAGATCACCAGAGTTGATCTTCTGCTCATATTCTTGCGCCCGGCGTGACCACATGGCTCGTTTCACTTTAGCTTTGCCACGCAAGGTGGCCATGGCATGCGCCACCACATCCGGCGTCGCCAGCGGACGCATACCCACTTCGATCGCCTTGTGAGTTGGAACCCGCAGGGTCATTTTGTCTTTTTCAAAAGCCACGACGAAAAGTTCCAGGGTGATGCCCGCAACTTCTTGTTCGTCAACCCCAACAATTTTGCCGACACCATGGGCCGGATACACAACAAATTCGTCAATGCGGAAATCAAGTTTCTTTTTAGTCATGTTCTTCCTTTCGCGCCTAAGCAAACACCCACCCTCTCTAAGGAGCCAGCCTTAAAATCGGTTTAAAGTGGATGCGCTAGGCGCTGTGTGTGGGTCTACAGCTTGTCATTTCTAAGACAGCGTAGCAGATAATGAGGCGTTAATAAAGCGGCACCATTTAGCCGCCTGCGCCTGCTGCTTCAGAGAAATATTTCTCCAATTTATCTTCCTCACCGTCACGATCTTCAGCTTCGGGGAGTTGATCTTTTTTAGTGATAATTACCGGCCAAGACTCTGAAAACTTGCGGTTAAAATCAACCCATTTTTCCATATCGGGTTCAGTGTCCGGGCGAATAGCATCGGCTGGGCATTCTGGTTCGCAAACGCCGCAGTCAATACATTCATCAGGATTGATCACCAACATATTTTCCCCTTCGTAGAAACAATCTACGGGGCACACTTCAACGCAGTCTGTGAACTTACAGGCGATGCAATTGTCGGTGACCACATATGTCATAATTAACACTTTCCTTTGGCTTCCGGGTTCGCATAAACGGCACGGGCATGTTTAGCAAGTTGGGCTTGGCTTAGTTATGTTCAAGATCTTGTTTAAATTTTTGCAAAGCCCTTCGGTCTCGGGCGGTTGGCTTGTGATCGGCTTTCGGGCTGACAGAGTATGCGGGTTTCGGCGTGGGCGGTGCAAGGTCGCGGTAGAGCAATTGCGCCTCAGGTGCAGGACCACGGCGGGTGCCAAGCTTGAAAACTTCAATAACCCTTGTTTCTAAATCTTTTGGGAAGGTCAACACATCCCCAGAGCTGACATTGCGCGCCGGTTTGGAGATCAAATCACCATTCAAACGCAGCTTACCCGATTGCACGAGCTTCGCAGCCAGACTTCGAGTTTTGAAAAAGCGGGCCTGCCATAGCCATTTATCAACCCGCAAGCCCGGCTTTGCTTCACTCACTTTTTGTTAAACCCCATCAAAGCCGCGGCAAAAGGATTGTCGGGATCAATTGGTTTTTCATGCTTCGGTGGACGCGCTTGGAAGGTTTCCGCTTTGGTGTCACGGCGTGGGCCTTTACCGCCCTTGCCTTTGGCGCCCTTATCATTCTGAGGCTTACCCCGTGGCTTGGCGTTTTTACGCGGAGCATCCGCTATGCGCTCTGGTCGGCGCGCACCCCAAGTAAAGGTGTAGAACACTTCCATTTCAACTGGTTGTTCAGGGTCAGCCTCATCCACCGAAGTAATCTCTGGCGTAACTTCCGACACCGCTTCAGCTACCGGCGCTTCATCCGCAGTTGCATCACCCGCATCAACCTCTGGTCCCACAGCCTCAGCTTTATCCACTACGGACATGACTTTCACCTTCACCCGCTCGGCTTTTTCAGCGCGATAGCCAAGACCCTGCATCAAATTGGCAAACTGTTCCAAGGTCATGCCGGTGATCGACAGCATATCAGCCATCGCTTCAAATCCACCACGCGTGTCTTGCGTGCGCAGCATATCCGCCAGACGTTCCGCCATATCAACGCGCAAAGCCCGTTCACCAGCGGCACGGTAGCCAGATTTCAAGTGATAGCCCTCAGGCGCCTTGTCATCCGTTGGAACCGTCACCAAACCTGGAGGCGGCGCTTCGGGGAATTCTTGCAAGCCAGACGCCAAAGACCACAGCAACAAACGCAGACGCGTTGGAGCCGGTTTCAAAAGCAGCGGCATAAACACAGTGAATTGACCAAACCGAATGCCATGCTTGCGCAGTGCGCTCCGGGATTCTTGGTCCAGAGATTTCACATCTTCGCCCACATCCGCACGATCCAACAGGCCCAAACCCTCGATCATTTGAAACGCAAAGCCACGCGCCATGCCAGTCAGGGTTTCGTCGCGTTGCATGTTCAACAGAGGTTCAAACAATGTAGAGACTTTGCGGTCTATGAAATGCTTCAGGCGACGGGTGACTTTTTCTGTAACCTCAGGGCCAGCTTCAACGTCAACGAAGGCTTTAACGTGGGGTTTGAGCGCATCGGGACCGGGGATCAATTTACCCACAGCCGAAGTGCCCCACATCAAACCACCCTGTTCAGTGAAATCAAATTCAGTGTCCGGCGCATTATACATGCGGTCAGCCCGCAGATGAAACTCAGGTGTTAAGGCCTGCAAACTCGCACTGCGCAGAGTTTTGGCCTCATCAGGAGAGCCGCTCACATCTTGTTGAAATCGAAAGCCCTCAAGCCGCCCTACAAACTGCTCTTCAACAGTCACTTCACCATCTTTATTCACGTCAGCCACAAGGCTCTCCTTCTGTTTCAATCGCCGCATCAATATAGATGTGCGCCGATCGACAAATCTTTGGGTCAGCGCAATGTGGAGCGCGTCTGACAGGCGATCTTCTACAGCGCGAGTTGCGTCTCGCCAATGGCTATGATCATCAACCCAGTCTTTACGCTGTGCAACATAGGTCCAAGTTCGGATATAGGCCAATCTTTTCGACAATGCGTCTATGTCACCTTGCGTGTTATCGATCCTATTTATTTGACGTGCGAGCCAAACTTGCGGAATTTGACCTTTTTCATGCAGATAGTTGTAAATAACACTCAGAAGATCCGCATGCTCTCGCCCTGAAATACCGCGGAAATCCGGGATTCGGCAAACATCCCAAAGCAAAGTCACCGAGGCCCCGTCACTGGCCCGCGCTTGCACCTCTACATCTTCAACCAATGTTTTTAGCGCACCAAGGTCATCGCTTTCACGCACGCGGGTCAGCCAATCGTTGTCAGTATGGGTTTCCAGCGACGCAATGAGCGCCTTTGTTGTGCCAAATTGCAGCTTAGAATTGCGCCAGTAAAGTTTAGACAGAGGCTGAAAGCGATTTTCTGTGATAGCTTCCAACACCTCATCATGTAAAGGTCCCGCCTCGCCCGTTACGCCAAAAGTGCCGTTGTTCATATGTCGACCGGCGCGGCCTGCGATTTGGGCCAATTCATTTGCCATCAAAGGCCGCATGCGATTGCCGTCGAATTTGGAGGTCGCCGAAAAGGCAACATGGTTCAAATCAAGGTTCAGCCCCATGCCAATGGCATCTGTGGCCACCAGATAATCCACATCGCCATTTTGATACATCTCAACCTGCGCATTACGGGTCCGAGGGCTCAAAGCCCCCATGACAACCGCAGCACCGCCTTTTTGTCGCCGCAAAAGCTCCGCAATTCCGTACACATTATCAACGCTAAACGACACAATTGCCGAGCGCGCTGGCATGCGGCTAATTTTTTTTTGCCCGCTGTAGCTCAGTTCGGAAAAGCGATCACGATACAGAAAATCCGCCATAGGTACCAAAGCCGCAATGGCTTTGCGCATGGTTTCTGCACCCAGAAACAGGGTTTCATGCAGGCCACGCGCTCGCAGAAGCCGATCGGTGAAGATATGGCCCCGCTCCGGGTCAGCGCAGAGCTGAATCTCATCTACCGCCAGAAAATCGCATCCCATGCCCTCAGGCATCGCCTCCACCGTGCAGACCCAGTATTTGGCGCGATCCGGCACAATACGTTCTTCACCGGTCACCAACGCCACCACTGATGGCCCCCGCAAGGCCACAATTTTGTCATAAACTTCTCGTGCCAAAAGCCGCAACGGCAGGCCAATCACCCCCGAGCGATGTGCCAGCATACGTTCAATCGCGTAATGGGTTTTGCCAGTATTCGTGGGGCCGAGTACGGCCACAATACGGTTATTTGGGGCCATCGGCCAATCCCCTAAAGGGTTACAGGGCTTGCCCTTGGATTTTCACTTCGAGACGGTCTCGCGACTTGGATAGAATTTCAGCGTGAGGATGTATAGACTCTATCATCAGCACCACGTCAAAGGCGTCTTTATAAAGGCCCGAGTCCTCCAAGATGAAGACCAAACCCTCTAATGCCCGAAAATGTCTCGGCTCTAGCGCCAAGGTTCGTTCAATAGCCTCCAAGGACGGCCCAATTTTACCCATATTGAAGAGCGTTGCCGCAGTAAGGTTCCAGCCCTCGGCAAAGTTTGGGGCATGATCAGTCAATGCATTGAGATGCTGCATGGCCATCTTATGATCCTGGGCATCAATGGCGATTTTGGCTTGGGTCAGCAGCAAATCAAATGCCGCAGATCCACTTTTGGACCATTCCAACACGATCTTGGCTTCCAAGGCGGTCGCGTCCACCGCGTCCACCTTTTGCAACCGATCAAATAAAACATCCAAATCATACGATTGCGAGCAAACAGCGCCCACGCTCGCAAATAAAATTACGGTTGCCGTAGCGGCAGATTTGAGTTTCGAAATTATAATCTCCATAAAGGTACCATAGCACATAGTTTCCGAGTTTCAGCCCCTCACACTAAAATTTTATAGATCAAGGACCCCCCCCATGAGTGACATTCTAGACCAAGCCGTCACAGCGCTAAATCAAAAGCTGGTCGGTTCAGCTTTTGATGGTGTTGCGAAATTCTCAATCACGGATAAAGGTTCGGTGATCATCGACGCTGATGGAGCCCGCATTTCTGATGAAGAGGCCGATGTCACCCTATCTGCCACAGCGGAGGTGTTTCAGGAAATCATGGAAGGCGACCAGAACCCAACCTCGGCTTTCATGACCGGTAAGCTATCAGTTGATGGCGATATGGGCATGGCGATGAAATTGGCCGGCTTGCTCAGCTAATGCTCTCCCCCGCACCTCTTTACAACGATTTGGCAGTTGGTCCCACGAATGGCACAGGCCATTGGGTGACAGGCCAAGACGGGGTGCGGATCCGCATTGGGGTTTGGAATTCAGGTGCCAAGGGCACAGTGCTGATTTTTCCGGGCCGAACAGAATATATCGAAAAATACGGCGGTGCTGCGCGGGAGCTTTTACGCCACGGCTATAGCAGCGTTGCAGTTGACTGGCGCGGCCAAGGTCTGGCCGACCGCCTGCAATTGGATCGCAACATCGGCCATGTCATAAACTTCACAGATTACCAATATGACGTGCAGGCCATGCTGCGGGCAGCCGACACGTTAGGCCTGCACAAACCCTATTATTTGGTGGCCCATTCTATGGGTGGCTGCATCGCCTTGCGAGCGCTGATGCAAAAGATGCCAGTACAAGCCAGCAGCTTCAGCGCGCCAATGTGGGGGATAGCATTTCACCCGCCGGTCAAGCGAGTAATGGCCTGGGGGCTATCGACTTTGGCACATCCCTTCTCGCTCAGTGAAACCCGCGCCCCCGGAACCTCCATCACAGCCTACGTGACAACGGAGCCCTTCGCGACCAACAGCCTCACCTGTGACGCACCTATGTTCGCGCAAATGAAAGCCCACCTAGAGGCCGTGCCAGATTGGGCCTTGGGCGGTCCAAGCCTACGATGGTTGAACGAAGCCCTGCGCGAAATGCGGCATCTCCATAATCGACCCTCTCCAGATTATCCTGCATTATGCTATTTGGGTAGTGAAGAAAATATCGTGGATCCGCGGCGCATCCACAGTCGAATGGCCCGCTGGCCGAGGGGGCGCCTCGAAACCATGGCGCAAGCCAAACATGAGATCATGATGGAACGCCCCGAACACCGCGACGTCTTTTACGCGCAAACCTCAGCTTTTTTCGATGCGCATCAGCCGATGGCGTGAATGCCAGCCGCATCCGCATTCGCGCCAGCCTTCATCCAGCCCTGCTCAGAGCCAATAAAAAACATATGTGGGCCATAGCGGGCCCAAACCGCGGCCTTGGCCACATTAGGCACAAAAGTCATATAGGCTTTTCCAGATGCTTTGGCCGCGTCACCTGTGCGCTTTAATGCGTTGATCAGCTCTTGCGAATTCGTATCCGTATAGCCCATTGAGACGCTCATATCTGAAGGGCCCAAAAACAGACCATCGATGCCATCAGTGGCAGCAATCGCCTCGACATTATCCAAAGCCTCGGGCTCTTCAATCTGGGCGATGACCACGGTTTCACGCCCCGATTGTGCTAAAACCTCCACCATGGACTGCGTGCCATATCCAGCCCAACGGGTGGCGCCTGCAAATCCGCGCCCACCATTGCCGAAATGCGACAACCGGGCCAGATCAGCCGCCTGTGCAGCAGACACGATATGTGGCGCCACAACCCCAACCGCGCCCATGTCCAACACTTGAAGAATAGTCTCGGAGGAGAAATGCGTCACCCGCACTAAGACTGGAAAATCCAAGGCTCGCGCCACCGCCAAACAGGCATCCGTCCTGCCGCGGTCAAATGGGCTGTGCTCCATATCAATACATAAAAAATCCAAATCACTGGTGGCAAGAACCTCGATCAATTCATAGGCCGGCGTTTTGATAAACGTCCCCGCCATCATATCCCGGTTGGCCATACGGGCTTTGAAATTTTTAATGCGCATGATCTCTCCAGTGCAAATTGCTTTCCCCATCCGGAGCACTTTTTCAGGCCAAATTCAATTGTCAATTGTCAATCTGGGCTTTCTAAAGAAAGGGCTAACCACAAAATAAGTCGAACAATCCGATCAAAATGGGGTGGTAAATCCGCATCTGTGCACAATTGCCTTTCACAATCGAGCGGGTAAATATAGGAACCGTCGCAGATAGTTCGCAACCTATGTGGCAGGCGGTGAAGTCATTTCTCTTCATTTGCACCACATCGCGCGCACCGAGACTGACCCATAAGGATCCAATGATGTTGAAAAATAAACGTGTATTTGATGCCACGGCCCAGGGGGCTGGTGCCTTTGGAAATCTTCCAGAATGGGATCTCAGCGATCTTTACACGGGCGAGGATGCGCCAGAACTGCACCATGATCTAGAGTGGCTTAAATCATCTTGTAAAGGTTTTTCAGATGATTATGAAGGAAAGCTTACTTTGCTAAACGCCTCCGAATTGCTGGAAGCTGTGCAACGGTATGAGGCGATAGATGTGGTGGCTGGGCGGATCATGTCATTCGCGGGCCTGCGCTATTATCAACTCACATCTGATCCTCTACGCGCCAAATTCATGTCAGATATGCAAGACAAACTGACCACATTCACCACTCCTTTAGTTTTTTACGGATTAGAATTCAATAGACTGGAAGAAGAAGCTCTCGCAAATTTAATAAACCAAAACAGCGATCTTGCGCGCTACAAGCCGGTATTTGACCGAATGCGGGCGATGAAACCCTACCAACTGTCTGATGAACTTGAAAAATTTCTGCACGATCAATCCGTGGTAGGTGCTGCAGCTTGGAACCGCTTGTTTGACGAGACCGTCGCCAGCTTGGTGTTTTACATTGATGGCGAAGAGCTGCCACTAGAAGCCGCGGCCAATAAGCTTTCCGAGCAGGATCGTGACTCCCGCGAATCTGCGGCCCGCGAAATCGCCCGGGTTCTGCGTGAGAACACCAGCCTATTTGCTCGGGTCCACAATACACTGGCCAAGGAAAAAGAGATTGAAGATCGCTGGCGTAAAATGCCCACGCCACAAACCGGACGCCATTTGTCCAACCATGTGGAGGCTGAAGTGGTCGAGGCGCTGCGCAATGCCGTTGTGGCCGCCTACCCCAGACTCTCGCATCGCTATTATGCGCTGAAAGCCAAATGGATGGGCCTGCAGACCATGCAGGTTTGGGACCGTAACGCGCCTTTACCAATCGAAGATAACAAGCTTGTCGATTGGGCCACGGCACAAGAGATGGTCCTCTCCGCATATGAAGAATTTTCGCCTCAAATGGCCCAAATTGCTAAACCCTTTTTCACCGAAGGTTGGATTGATGCTGCCGTGAAACCCGGCAAAGCGCCGGGCGCATTTGCCCACCCAACGGTCACAACCGTTCATCCCTATGTGATGCTCAACTACCTTGGTAAACCGCGTGATGTGATGACTTTGGCACATGAGTTGGGCCACGGTGTGCATCAAGTTTTGGCCGCCGGTCAAGGTGAGTTACTTTCTTCCACACCGCTAACATTGGCCGAAACCGCCTCTGTTTTTGGGGAAATGCTCACCTTCCGCAAGCTGCTCGCCGCTGCCAAAACCCAGCAAGAGCGCAAGGTACTTTTGGCCGGTAAGGTTGAAGATATGATCAACACCGTGGTGCGCCAGATCGCATTCTATGATTTTGAGTGCAAATTACATGCAGCACGCGCCGACGGCGAACTGACGCCCGATCAGATCAATGAAATTTGGATGAGCGTGCAGGGCGAAAGCCTTGGGCCGGTGTTCGAGTTTATGGATGGTTATGAGACCTTCTGGTCCTATATCCCGCATTTCGTGCATTCGCCCTTCTATGTCTACGCATATGCCTTTGGCGATGGTCTCGTGACCGCGCTTTATGCGGTCTATGAGGAAGGTGATCCTAATTTTCAGGAGAAATACTTTGACATGCTGCGCGCAGGTGGTTCTAAGCATCACAAAGAGTTGCTAAAGCCCTTCGGCTTGGACGCCAGCGACCCCGCATTCTGGGACAAGGGTCTAAGCATGATTTCGGCGATGATTGATGAATTGGAAGCGATGGAAGACTAAGTCGTTTCGCAACGAATAGATTTTGAGGCCGCAGCGGCGGCCTCAAGTGCAACAGATGGCTAGTCCAACTCACTCCAAGGCCAAGGCCGGACTTAACTGGCCGCGGTTTGATGCCGTGCCTCTTTGGCGAACCATATACTAAGGGTGGTGCCAAAATCTACCAAACGCTCGTTGGGCTGGCGATTGGTGGTCACATGACAAAAAATTGGATCATCGGCACCACTGTTAGGATTATCTGAGCAAAGCTTATCGTGATCGAAACCACAATCATCCAAACCAGCCTCATTCCCAGGCTTTCCTACGCACGGCCTTCACGCGGTTCATTCGGGATAAAGCCACCCTCGCCATTTGTATCAAAAATAGATCTATATCTCTGAATTTAATAAGCTAACTTTGATCCAACAGATAGTATCGTATCAATCGCTTCCTGCGTGCCACGGGCTTGCTCAAGACTCCAAGGATACTCTGTTCCAGTTTGGATGCTGCGGCCAAAGGCTTCAACTTGATTGACATAGTGGTTCTCGCTAGGAAACTTTTCAACGCGGAGGCCTTGCTCCGGTTGATGCAATTCTAGGCGTGCCTCTCCAAAAACATTTGGATTAAAGGGCGCCGTGAGGCGCAACAGGCCCACCGAGCCATGAAACACCATCTCTTGATGCGGATGCATGCGGGTCGACACATAGGTGGAATATGTGGCATCACCAAGCGCGCCCTGAACTGATGCAAACACGTCAAATCCGTTTTCATAGCGGATCTTGGCCGAAATATCTTTCAGCTCTAAGCCCATGATATAGCGTGCGGATCCAAGGGTATAGACTCCAATATCGCGCAGGCCCCCACCCCCCATTTCGGGCTGGTTGCGAATATTACTCGGATCACTGCTGTTGTCGTAAGAGAACCCGCCAGTGATGTGTATGATCTTGCCGATGGCGCCATCAGCCACCATTTTCCGGGCCCGTTGCCACTGTGGATGATGCACAATCATATAGGCCTCTGCGGCCAACAGTCCCGAGGCGTCCCGTGCCGCAATCAGGGCCGCAAAATCACCGCCATGCATCGCAATCGGCTTTTCGACCAGCACATGTTTGCCCGCATGCAAAGCTTTAATAGCCCATTCCACATGTAAATGATGCGGCAGTGGGATATAGACAGCATCAATATCAAGATCTTGGATCAAAGCCTCATAGCTCGCAATCGCTCGGCAATCAGGGGCCATAGCTTGGAACGGGGCGACTTTGTCAGAGCTGCGGCTGGCAACGGCCGCTAGAACAGCTCCACGGGCAAGGTGAATGGCCGGGGCCATATGATCTTTGGCAAATTTAGAGGCGCCAAGAATACCCCAACGGATTGGTGTCATATGAATTTCCCTTATCGTATTTTCAACACCCTAGCCCGAAGAAAGTAACCCTGCCAGGGGGAAATGGCAGGGCATGGGTATTGTCGTAGCTCATGGCTGGGAGATCAGGCCTCGAGCAACATGCCTTTCTCTTTCGCAAGCTCACGCATCCGGTTTTGCAACTTTTCGAATGCGCGCACTTCGATTTGGCGGATACGTTCTCGGCTGACATTGTACCGTCCAGAGAGCTCTTCCAAAGTGATAGCCTGATCTTGCAAGCGCCGTTGCATCATGATGTCCTTCTCGCGGTCATTGAGGACCTCCATGGCTTCGCTCAACATCCCGCTGCGCACAGTCATTTCGTCGTTTTTCTCGTAATCACCCGCTTGATCGGCAGAATCGTCTTGTAACCAATCTTGCCATTGGGTCGAGCTATCGCCATCACTGCCAACCATCACATTCAGGGAGGCATCACCCCCCGACATCCGGCGGTTCATCGACACAACTTCAGTTTCTGTCACGCCCAAATCTGTAGCGATTTTGGTTATTTGTTCCGGGCGCAGGTCGCCCTCATCATAAGCCCCAATTTTGGACTTGGCCTTACGAAGGTTAAAAAACAACTTTTTTTGCCCAGAGGTTGTGCCCATCTTCACCAATGACCAAGAGCGCAGCACATATTCTTGAATGCTCGCACGGATCCACCACATGGCATAGGTTGCTAAGCGAAAGCCCTTTTCAGGGTCGAATTTCTTGACAGCTTGCATCAGGCCCACATTTGCCTCTGACACAACTTCAGCCTGCGGCAAGCCGTAACCCCGATATCCGAAGGCAATTTTAGCCGCCAAGCGCAGGTGGCTGGTCACCAATTTATGCGCAGCGCTGCTGTCTTGACGCTCGACCCAAGCCTTGGCCAGCATATATTCCTCTTCCGGCTCCAGCATTGGGAATTTGCGGATATCTTGCATATAACGGTTTAAGCCGCCTTCCGGTGTTGGCGCTGGTAAATTTGCATAATTTGCCATCTTACTCCCCTATTTCATCACCCATTTTTGCAGCCTTAACATAAATATGTGGATCGCCCTGCCCAGTTTCAAGATCGCGTCGCTTATTTAACGATATGGGAATAAAATTGCTGGTATTACGCCTCTGTATAGCTGAAATCACGCTGAGGTGTTAAAATTGAAACACTCAGATCAGCTCAGAAGCGTGATCAAATCCTGCATATCCTGCGGCAACGGAGCGGTGAAGGCCATCGTTTTGCCCGTCAGAGGGTGTTTGAAGCCCAAAAGCCCCGCATGCAGCGCTTGCCTTGGGAAGGCGGCAACTTGCTCAGTATGCGCGCCCGCAAGCTTGCGCCGGCGACTGTAGGTTTGATCGCCCAGCAAAGCGTGGCCAGCATAAGACATATGCACCCGAATTTGATGGGTGCGGCCGGTTTCCAATTTACATTCGACCACTGCCGCAGCACCGCCGGAGAGCTCTTGTAATACCCGAACTCGGGTCACGGCATGTTTGCCATTTTGCAGCACAACAGCTTGACGTTGCCGGTCTGTTTTATGACGCGACAATTGGGTGACGATTTTGAGCTGATTGCCCGCTTCAAAGCTGGTGCCCGCAAGCCCCATCAAACGCGGATCCGCAGCCGAAGGCACAGCAAAACAAATCGCCGTGTAAAGCCGGTCAACGGTATGATCTAAAAATTGCGATGCAAGACCTTGATGCGCCATGTCAGATTTAGCAACAACCAACAGACCCGTGGTGTCTTTATCAATCCGGTGCACAATGCCCGGTCGCTTCAATCCACCGACGCCCGACAAGCGGTCGCCACAATGAGCTAAAAGCGCGTTGACCAAGGTGCCCGACGGCGACCCGGGTGCAGGATGCACCACCATGCCAGCGGGCTTATTGACCACAATCAGGTCATCATCTTCATGCAAAATCTCCAGAGCAATATTTTCCGGCAGCATGTGGCTTTCCACAGCTTCCGGCACATGGACGACAATTTCGTCGCCTTCAACCACCCGCGCCTTTTGATCCATGGCCACAACGCCATTCACCTCAACAGCCCCTTCGGTGATCATCCGCGACAATCGAGATCGGCTAATCGCGCGCTCTGGAACATTCCGCGCCAAAGCTTTATCAAGGCGTGGTGGAGGGTTTTCCCCGATGGTAAAAAGGACATCAGTCATGGCAGATCAATCTGAGGTTCCAGCAAATCCACCTGAGCCGGCGAATCTACGGTTTTTGAGGCGGCTGGTCACAACGCTCACAGCCACGATGATTTTGGGTCTGATAGCAATCTTTACAGTGCTTGTCATCCGGTTACAGACTACAAGTACAATGTTTCCCGAAATAACCGCACTGCCCGCAGGCACCGAGGTGCTTTCCATCAGCCGCACACCCAGAGAATTGGTGATCATAGACCTATCCCGCAGGATTTATGTGTTGAGCCTAGATGGCACAACGCTTTTGCAGGAATTTGAGTTGAAGTAGGGATAGCCCTCAAAGCGCACTGTTTTGCGCCTTGAAAACCGTTTTGCTTAGGCTTTCACATGCATCAGGGCAACTTCGCCTTCTGTGACATAGACACCCGTGATCAAATCCTTTTGTGATTTCATCCGTTCCTTGCGGACCGGCGCTGAGCGATCAAAGGCTTCTTGGTCTGGATAGATCGAGGTCAAAGACGCGTTCAGATCGCCAGTGCGCACGAAGGTCAAAAGGAGAGCTTCGTCAAAAGAGGCGGCAGCGGTCTCTGCATATTGCGCCTGAATGGCGTCGCCTGCGTCTTTCGAGGCAAAAGTGAGCGTGTTGATGCGAGCATAATTCATGAGGGTCCTAACTCGTTAAAGTGGTGGCACGGCCCAAAGGCCACGCGCGCGCCACAAAAAAGCGAGTTTTATCCGTTATGGGCCAAAATTCAAGGATATAACAATCTTGCAACACCAGGCTCGCACCTGACCAATTCCCACGTCGCATACATATAGGCTCGCTAGTAGTTTAGTTTCTGGGATGTGATACTTGGTCCAACTAATTGATTTAGATGTTAAGCTCTATGAATTTTATTTTTTTGATTATGAATTCTTAGTTCTGGAGTCTGTTCTTGCCAGTGAGGTAATTAGATCGCTAATGACTTGGGGATCAACCGACGTAATAAGCAAATAGCGTCAAGCTGAAGCGCCATAAGGCAACAACACGTTCAGATCTTTTGAAGGGCTAACTCTGGTGGGGTCTGTTTTCATCGTCGGACGAGCCTGTATAATCGGTTAACTCCCCCCCCCTTTCTATTTGATTTGATGTAGTTAAATAATCTACCGATTACTGCTCCACCATATGCGCTAACCATTGTCATTGAAAAGTCTTTCGCTAATTTCTCCCTAATTTCTGCAATTTTAGCTTGAGCAGTTTGAGCCGCAGCTGCGTCAGGATAAAGTGTCTCAACACACAAACTCAATTCACCAGTGCGTACCATTTGTACCCCACTTGCTCCCACACGCATAATCAAAGATATACACTTCTCGTTCGCAGTTGAGATCATTTCATCGCTGATTTCAGTCGACGTCCAGTGTGATACTGCAACAAATGCCATAAGGTTTTATTTTTCATAACTGTTAGATGCGTGCAGCGTGCACATTATTTATCCTTAAAAACTACTATAAAAATAAGACTGGATTTTTGGCGGTTGTTATTAAACCGACTGCTTTGGCTTACACTCGGTACCAACCTAATGCACTTAAAAATGGCCATTGAATGTACCATATTGAATGTACCATATAGGGTAACATTAATGCTATAATTATATGTAAACTGTACAAGTAAACCCTTAGAAATACCCTAAAATTCTTTATTTATTTGACTATTGTAAGATCAATGGTACCCGCGGCCGGACTCGAACCGGCACGGCCGTTAAGCCTGAGGATTTTAAGTCCTCTATGTCTACCATTCCATCACGCGGGCACAGGCGCGAACATAGGCAAAACGCGGGGCGTGTAAAGACGGATTTTCTATAAATCGGTACCCAAATCTTGGATCAAATCCTGATCAGGCGTGAAAGGGTTCAAAGCCAGCACTTTTCGGAATTCAATTTCCGCCAAAGCCTCCTGTCCCAGCGCCAAATGCGTCAGGCCTTTGCCCGACAGCGCGCCTAAGTGCCGAGGTTGAATGGCGAGCGTCCGGGCCAAATCCGGCAGGGCTTTTCCAAAGTCAAACGCCAAGTAGCGCGCAAAAGCCCTTTGGTTGTAGCCCTCTGCGTAATTGGGACAATAGGCAATCAAATCGCTCAACTGTTCTTGAGCCGCGCGCAAATCACCTTGGCGTATCCTGAGCATACCGCTGTTTAACAGACGCTGTGCCTCGCCATCAGGCGCCTGAGTCCAGAGCCGCCACAGCTCATCCGTGACCACCTGCGCCTCTGCGGAGAATTTAGCAAATTTCAGATCAGTATAAGCTTTATTCAAAGCCTGCGTAATCGGTGGATTATCTGGACATTCCGCCGATCCTATGCTGGCCATGATCGCCAAGAGCGCTGCAAATATAAACTTCATGATTTAGAGATGGCCCGATTGGCCCATCTGTCAATACATGACGCAATGGGTGCTTAGCTGCTTTTGCGTACAGCTTTGGCCAATTGTGTAAAAATTTGGTCGTTGGCGGCAATGAGCGTGCCATCTTCCAAACTATTTTCACCCGGGTGAATCGATTCAGAAAAGCCACCGGCTTCTTTCAGGATAATAAGACCAGCAGCCATATCCCAAACCTTCAAACGACGCTCCCAAAAACCATCAACCCGGCCTGCAGCAACATAGGCCAAATCCAGCGCTGGGGCACCCAAGTTCCGGATGCCAGCAGATACAGGCAGAATTTGTGCCAAATCCATAAGAGTTTGTGGCAGATCTGAGCAACCAGCACTGGGCAAACCCGTAGCAAATACACAATCAGACATCGTGCGGCGACCGGAAACACGCATTCGCGTTTCGTTCATCCAAGCGCCTTGGCCTTTTTCGGCAAAGAAACATTCATCTTGAGCGGCATCATAGATCACTCCGGCAATAATTTCGCCTTTATGCTCAAGTGCAATTGTCACTGCGTAATGAGGCATGCCGTGTTGAAAGTTTGTGGCGCCAACCATTGCGTCAACAATCCAACGGCGGGTTGGATCTTTGCCTTCAATTTCATTGCGTTCTGCGGCCAAAAAGCCGTAAGTTGGGCGGGCGGCGATCAGTTCTTCTTTCACCACTTGATCCGCATGCATGTCCGCGCGAGTCACAAAGTCGCCAGCGCCTTTAACCGACACCTGCAGGTTCGCAACTTCGCGAAAATCTTTCGCCAATGCTCGGCCAGCCTTCCGGGCGGTGGCGATCATTACGTTCATATTTGCACTTTGTGCCATTGTGATGCTCCTGCAGATCAGGGGTGGGCTATACGCCCCCAAAGCAGACTTGCCAAGGGCTAGCTGCGTTGCAATTTCACAGGCTCAGTGCGTGCCAGTTTCAACAGATGCGACATGAAGGGCTTTGTGGTATCTTCTCGACGTGTTGCCGCATATAATCTACGGGTCAAACCGTTCTGCGTCAGGGGGCGTGTGACGTAGTCCGAATTATAGCGTACCTCCCGCACAACCCAATCCGGCAGTACTGCAACGCCACGCTTTGACGCCACCAACAGTAAAATCACGGCGGTCAACTCAACTTGCCGGACGGCACGCGGCTCCACCTTGGCTGGCATCAAAAGTTGAGAAAACACATCGAGTCGGGCGCGCTCAACAGGATAGGTGATTAAAAGCTCATCGCGAAAATCCTGCGCCTCGACCCATTCTTTTTGCGCCAAAGCATGTTGGCTAGAGGCCACAAAAACCGGTTCGTAATCAAACAGAGGGGAAAATTCCAAATCTGGGTGTTCCTCCGGATCCGAGGACACCACCAAATCCACCTCTTCACGCGCCAGTGCAGACAAGGCGCCAAAGGCCAAACCCGGACGGATATCCACATCAACATCAGGCCAGGCCTTCCGAAAGGCTTCCAGCACCGGAAACAGCCACTCGAAGCAAGCATGACATTCAATCGCAATGTGCAAACGACCAGTTTTCCCAGATAACAAGCCGCGGAACTCCTCTTCAGCCGCCTCAATTTCCGGCAAAACTCGATCCGCCAACTTCAGCATCCGCATCCCAGCCGCTGAAAGTTTCAGAGGTTTGGTACGCCGCACAAACAAATCAATCCCGGCTTGATCCTCGAGACCTTTGATTTGGTGTGACAATGCCGATTGTGTCAGATTCAATATATCCGCAGCCTTGGACAGGCCACCAAAGTTATGGATAGCGCGGATGGCGCGGAGATGGCGGAATTCGAGGTGCATTAGGAAAAATCCTCATAACAAAGTTGAATTATATGAATTGGATTAATCATAAGTTTTGGGGTTATGTCAATTCAGCATTCAAGCTTTTCGAGGATCCCATGACCAATATTTCATTTGAGTTTTTCCCGCCCAAAACAGTAACAGCAGCCTTTGCCTTGCAACGCACCGCAGAAACTTTGGCCGGTTTTGCACCACAGTTTTCATCGGTGACATGCAGTCGCGATCCGATCAAAACGCTCGACACCATAGCTGCAATGAACAAATCAGGTCTCGGCCCCCTACAGGCTCATATCACCTGCGCCGCGCAAACCCGCGATGACCTAGCAGCTTATCTCGATGCGGCTAAACAGGCCGGGGCTAAGGGGATGGTGGCTCTGCGCGGGGACGCGACGCCGCAGCGGCTTGATGTGTGCGACCTGATCCAAACTGCACGTTTACAAAGCTGTGAGAATATTTTCGTGGCGGCCTATCCCGAGGTGCACCCAATGGCTCAAACAGCACAAAGCGATATCGACATACTGAAGCGCAAGCAAGACGCAGGGGCGACGGCCGCCATCACACAGTTTTTTTTTCACCCGGGTAACTTCTTAAGGTTTAGGGATCAAGCGGTGGCGCATGGCATAACGATACCGCTTATACCCGGAATTTTACCAGTCCAGAATTGGAAGGCGACTGAATCCATGGCCCTCGCTTGTGGCACCACAATTGAACCAGATCTTGCTGAGGGCTTTGCCCGCGCCGCCCGCGAAGGACGTGCCGAGCTCATGGCCATCGCACAGGCCACCGAGCTTTGCGATAAATTAGTCAGAGCGGGCGTAGATCAGCTGCATTTTTATACCATGAACCGCGCAACGGTCGTGGCCGCGATTTGCACCGCCATTGGCAAGTCCCCCACGCAAACCCTACGTCAGGTTGCTTGAAGACCGTAAATTGGCGCGCTAGGCTGACGGTCTTATCAAAGGACAATAGATGCCTGATGCAACCACCTTCGCTGATTTACCAGACCGCGCGCAATTGTTGTCGATGTCCGGATTTGATTTCATGTGTGCCATGCGCGACGGGACATTGCCGCGCCCGCCCATAGCACGGGTTTTGAACTATACTCTGGCAGAGGTCCTAGACGGTGAGGTCACCTTTACCGGAATGCCAGATTTTGATCACACAAACCCGATGGGCACGTTGCATGGTGGCTGGTACGGAGCGGTGCTCGATAGCTGCATGGCCTGCGCTGTTATGACCAAAGTCCCCAGGGGCAGCATTTACACGACCCTTGAGTATAAGGTGAATATCACCCGCTCGATCCCCATTGGCATGCAGGTGACAGCGCGCGGCTGGGTGCAGCATGTGGGACGCTCCACCGGCGTGGCTGCGGGGGAAATCCGTGGTGTTGAAGACGGTAAGGTCTACGCCACCGGGTCAACCACCTGCATCATAATGAAAATCAGCTAGCACACCAACGATGCCGACGGGCACAGAGCCATGAATGTGCTCCCAGGGATCGCTACCAACATAGCGTTTTGAAGGAGCGATGAAGAGCCAACTTGCCCCAAAAAGCCCCGCTAGAGCACCCAATTAAAAAGATCTGATCACCCGAGCGGTAGCGGTTAGCCAAAGCACCGTAGACCTGTTGAATTTGTCGATTGATCCCACTGCCGGTGATCACTGCCTAGCCTGAGGCCAGAAGGTTGTGACGTTCAAATTGCAGCTCAGGTTGGTACTGTAGGAAGATATTTTGAGCTAGCCAGGACGTGAGTAACTCATAGGCAAGCCCAGCATTGGTTTGATAGCTAGGTTCTCGCAAAGACATCGTGGCATCGAGAATGGTGACATGGGTGAACGCCCCACGAGAGTGATTTTCTTCGCCCACAGTGCGGCCAAAGCAATTTTTCCAGACCTTAGAATCAATCCAATGCAAAAGGATATTGAGCCCTAGCCCGCCTCTTGCAGCATCGACCACACCCGTTGCGGCGTAAATGGCATATCGGCCCGGATCACACCACGCTCGGCCAGAGCGTCCATCACGGCATTTGAGACTGCCGCCATCGAGCCAATGGTGCCGGCCTCACCGCAGCCCTTCATGCCGATGGGGTTGGCGGTTGATGGCACCACAACAGAGTTGAACTCAAACATCGGCACATCGCCAGCGCGTGGCATGCCGTAATCCATGAAGCTGGCGGTCAAGAGTTGACCGTTCTCGTCATAAACAACATGCTCAATCATCGCTTGGCCAAGGCCCTGGACCACACCACCATGTACCTGACCCTCCACCAGCATCGGGTTGAGCAAATATCCGAAATCATCAACAATCACATAGCGCACCACATTGGACTGACCAGTCTCAGGGTCAATCTCAACTTCGGCCACATGGGCGCCATTGGGAAAACTCAAATCGTCCAGCGTGGCAGATTGCGTCATATCAAGCAAATCCAGCTCGCCCTCAGCCCGGGCCAGATCTGCCGCATCCATAAGGCTGAACACAACATTCGAGCCCGCAATCCGAAACACCTCATCGTCAAAGCTGACAGAAGGCGAATCTACGTTATAATGGCGGGCCAAAAATGCCGCATAGCGCTGGGTTATTGTGCTAACCAAGGCCAATGTTGCAGTATTTTGCACAGTGGCAGAGCGAGATCCGCCAGTGCCACCACCCGTTGGGATTTTGTCGCTGTCGCCTTGGATCACATGGATCATCTCAACTGGAAGTCCGGTCTGATCCGCCAAATATTGGGCATAGACCGTTTCATGGCCCTGACCATTCGATTGGGTGCCTACGAACAGATCTACCGTGCCATCTTCATTGAATACGACACGCGAGGTTTCTGTCGGATTGCCAAGAATGCTTTCGATATAGCAACACAATCCCATGCCCCGCAGCAGGCCTTTAGCAGCGCTTTCTGCCCGCCGCTCCACAAAGCTGGCCAGCTCGCATTTTTCGACCACTCGATCCAAAACTTGGTGAAAATCCCCGACATCATAGCGGACTTTACTGGCGGTTTTATAAGGGAAACTCTCAGAGGGGATGAAGTTCAGACGTCTGAAATCCCAAGGATCCACGTTCAAAGCGCGCGCCGCATAATCCATGGCACGTTCTAACACATAGATCGCTTCAGGCCGCCCAGCGCCGCGATAGGCATCGACCTGCGTGGTATTTGTGTAGACCCCAGTCACCTGCAAATGCGCCACCGAAATATCATAAAGCCCAGTCAACACTTTGGAAAACAATTGGGTTTGGATCGGTTGGGCAAATTGCCCCGAATAAGCACCCATATTGGCGAGGGTTTGCACTTGATAACCAATAATTTTCAAATCCGTATTCAGTGCCATTGTCGCGGTTGATATCAGATCACGGCCTGCATTGTCAGACAGCATAGCCTCAGACCTATCCGACATCCACCGAACAGGCCGCCCGAGCATGCGGGTGGCTTGAGCTGTTAGGAAATACTCAGGGTAGCTCATAGCTTTCATACCAAAACCGCCACCCACATCTGGGTTGGTCACACGGATTTCGGAGGCCGGCAGATCAAACATATTGGCCAATTGCTCTTTTTGCGCCCAAACGCCTTGGCCATTAACGCAAAGGTGCAACCGCCCCTCTTCCATATTGGCCCAACATCCGCGGGGCTCCATGGAATTGCAAATGATCCGATTGTCAGCAATCTCGAAGCTCAACACGTGGGCAGCTTCAGATTTCGCAGCCTTCATTTCCGCCAGATCCCCCATGGCCCAATCAAAGGCCACATTGTCCGGCGCCAAGTCATGCAACGGCGTGCCGCCAGTTCCCACTTCCATATGCACGGGCAAATCGTCAATCTCGAGCCAGATCATCTCAACCGCAGCACGGGCCTGCGCCAAACTCTCAGCAAAAACCATCGCCACAGGTTCGCCCACAAAGCGTACCTTGTCTTTCGCCAACAAAAACCGATCCGTATTGGGCGCGGTTTTGCCATCTTTGTTTTCCAGAAGGCTGGCCTCCATTTTGCCCGCAACACCGGCCTGATCCAACACATCTGCAGTGAGCACCAAATGCACCCCCTCGGCCTCTTGCGCCGCCTCAACATCTAAAGAGGTGATCACCCCATGGGCATAGGGCGAGCGGAACACATAGCCGCGAAGAGCACCCTCGGGCGTTGTGTCATCAACATATTGACCCAAGCCGGTTAAAAATCGATCGTCTTCACGCCGTTCAACAGATTGGCTCTTCCCAAATTTTTCCACGCAAGATGCTCCTATTTCTGCACAAATAGTATCAAGCCCGCCTGCACTGTCCAGCGAATAGATCATTTTTCAGCAATGTCGGTTTTTGGCGAGACCGTCGTTTTTGGCTGTGGCCAATCTCACGCACAGCATGGAGGCCAAAATGCAAGACTCCCACATATCAAATCACCTATCCGAGCCGCAAAAGCAGCGGTATTGGGACGATGGTTATCTCTTCCCAATCCCAGCCATTTCCGCCGCGCAATCTAAGGCTTGGCGTGATGAATTGGAAGAAATCGAGCGGGATTGGCTCGACAATAGCCTGCCGCGACCTTTGGCTGTGTACAAGCGCGTCAATGCCCATGTGGTGATGCCTATCGCCCATGACATCGCCGCGCATCCGGCAATTTTGGATGTGGTTGAAGGCGTATTGGGACCGGATATTCTGCTATATTCTACTGAGTTTTTGATCAAAGAGCCCAATTCCAAACATATGGTCACCATGCATCAAGATTTGGCCTATTGGGGTTTGGGCGAGATCGATGGGATCGTCACCGCTTGGCTGGCCCTGTCCCCGGCCACCCGGCAAAGCGGCTGTATGGATTTTGTCAAAGCCAGCCACCAAAGCCCAATCATCCCCCATGAAGACAGCTTTGATGAGCATAATCTGCTCTCACGCGGGCAAGAGATCAAAGTATACGTGGCTGAGGAATACAAAACCTGCGGAGCTTTGGATACTGGAGAATTGAGCCTGCATCACGGTTTAATAATCCATGACTCGGGACCAAATACCACCGATAACCGTAGGATTGGCGTGGTTATCCGTTACATCAGCCCCCATGTAAAAAAACCCAATGAAGCCCGTGATTATGGCGTTCCGTTGCGCGGGAACTGTGACACTGACAATTTCAAACTCTGCACCCCACCAAAGGGCTTGTTTCATCCGGACGATCTCCTAGACTACGAGACAATCAGAGAAAACCAAGCAGCGGTCATGATGGCCGGTGCCAAAGCCAAAACAGCGATGTACTCATAATGGACCAAGTCAAATTCCGCGCCATGAAAGATGGTGATGCCGCCGATTACGCGTTCCTCACAAAACATGAGATCGAACACACCAAAGGCACGGCCAGCCGTCTACTCAATGCGCTGGTGGGGCTTGATGAAGGGCTGTCGGGGTATCAAATCACCCGCCTCGGCCATTCGTTACAATCCGCCACAAGGGCAGAACGTGACGGGGCAGATATAGATTGGGTCGTCTCAACCCTGCTGCATGACATCGGCGACATATTCGCCCCCTATAATCACGACGAATATGCAGCCTCTATTTTACGCCCGTTCGTGCGCGAGCAATGCAGCTGGGTCGTTGAAAAACATGGCGACTTCCAAATGCTCTATTATGGCCAGCATGTGGGTGCCAATCCTGACAAACGCGAAACCTATCGCGGGCATATCTATTTTGACGATTGCGCCATATTCTGTGAGCGCTGGGACCAAAACAGCTTTGACCCAGACTATGACACCCTGCCTGTCAGCCATTTTGAGGAACGCGTCCAAGAGGTTTTTGCCCGCCAAGCCTATGATCCATCGGTCATTCGTCCCGGCGTGCGAGACCCTTTGACCCGTTAACCGGCTGCGTTGAAAACCAAGGGCTTTTACTCGCTTATGGAAATGGGTATTCGAGTATAAATTCGAAGGGTACCTATCACATGGCTATGGAAAAATTTAATGCAGCAGAAGCTGAAGATCGTCTTTACAAGGCTTGGGAGGCTGCGGGCTGCTTTACCGCTGGTGCGAACGCCAAACCCGGAGCGTCGAGCTATTGCATAATGATTCCTCCGCCAAATGTGACCGGCGTGCTGCATATGGGACATGCCTTTAACAATACATTGCAAGATATTCTTGTACGATGGCATAGGATGCGTGGTTTCGATACCCTTTGGCAAGCCGGTACTGATCATGCAGGCATTGCCACTCAGATGGTGGTGGAACGGCAATTGGCCGAGACCCAGCAACCGAGACGCATTGAATTGGGCCGTGAAAAATTCCTAGAAAAAGTTTGGGAATGGAAAGAACGCTCTGGCGGCACGATTGTGAACCAGCTCAAACGGCTTGGCGCCTCATGTGATTGGGACCGCACCGCCTTCACCATGGCCGGAGCGCAGGGAGATACCCGCGTGGGCCATGAAAATAGCCCAAATTTCCATGATGCGGTGATCAAAGTTTTTGTTGAGATGTACAACAAAGGCCTGATCTATCGTGGCAAACGTTTGGTCAATTGGGACCCGCATTTTGAAACAGCCATTTCCGATCTGGAAGTGGAAAATATCGAAGTCGCCGGGCATATGTGGCATTTCAAATATCCACTGGCGGGCGGTGCCACCTATACCTATATCGAAAAAGATGAAGATGGCTCCATCACGCTTGAAGAAGAACGCGATTATATCTCTATCGCCACCACCCGCCCTGAAACCATGCTCGGCGATGGGGCTGTGGCTGTGCATCCGACCGATGAGCGTTACGCGCCAATCGTGGGCATGCTGTGCGAAATTCCAGTTGGTCCCAAGGCCCAGCGCCGCTTGATCCCAATCATCACTGATGAATACCCCGATAAGGACTTTGGATCAGGTGCGGTGAAAATCACCGGTGCGCATGATTTCAATGACTACCAAGTCGCCAAACGTGGCGGCATTCCGATGTTTAATCTGATGGACACCAAAGCCAATTTGCGCGCCGATGGTCTGCCCTATGCGGAACAAGCCACAACAGCGCAGCGCATCGCCAATGGCGAGGAAAGCTTTGACGTAGCGAAAATTGCCGCTATGAACCTAGTCCCAGAAGACTATCGCGGTATGGACCGTTTTGAAGCGCGTAAGAAAATTGTGGCAGATATCACCGCCGAAGGGCTCGCTGTTATTGAAAATTTCACCGTCACCGATGCCGAAGGCGTTGAGAGCACCGACCGCCGCCCTTTGGTTGAAAACAAACCAATCATGCAGCCGTTTGGCGACCGATCCAAGGTGGTGATTGAGCCTATGCTCACCGACCAATGGTTTGTCGACACGACCAAGATTGTAGAGCCTGCCCTGGAGGCGGTGCGCGATGGCACGGTTAAAGTGCTGCCAGAGACGGAAAAGAAAGTCTATTATCATTGGCTGGAAAATATTGAGCCTTGGTGCATCTCGCGGCAATTGTGGTGGGGTCATCAAATCCCAGTGTGGTTTGATTCCTCCGGCGCGCAATATTGCGCCGCCACCGAAGCTGAAGCGCAAAATCTGGCCGGTCCTGACGCCGTGCTGACCCGTGATCCAGACGTGCTTGATACATGGTTTTCCTCTGGCCTTTGGCCAATTGGCACCTTGGGCTGGACAGGCGATGCGCAGACCGATGCGCAAAATGATATGCTGCAACGCTTCTTTCCGACGTCAGATCTGATCACCGGCTCTGACATCCTGTTTTTCTGGGTCGCACGTATGATGATGATGCAGTTGGCTGTGGTGGACAAGATACCGTTCAACACCATCTACCTGCATGGTTTGGTCCGTGATGCCAAAGGTAAGAAGATGAGTAAATCCACCGGAAACGTGGTGGATCCTCTGGAAATCATAGACGAATTTGGTGCGGATGCTCTGCGCTTCACCAATGCCTCGATGGCCTCTCTTGGGGGCGTGTTGAAGCTTGATATGCAACGCATTGCTGGATACCGGAATTTTGGCACCAAGCTGTGGAATGCCTGTTCTTTTGCGGAATATAATGAAGCGTTCCAACACCGCAGCGATGCGATGCCCTCACCAGAGTTGGCCCTGAACAAATGGATCATTGGCGAAGTGGGCCGGGTTCGGGTTGCTGTAGATGCGGCCCTTGATGGTTATCGCTTTAACGATGCAGCCTCTGCGCTTTATGCCTTCGTTTGGGGATCGGTTTGTGATCGCTATCTTGAGCTGTCCAAGCCCATCCTAAAGGGTAAGCATTCCAGCGGCGCCGCCGGCCGATTGGAGACGCAGACAACTCTGGCTTGGGTGCTTGAGCAAAGTATGACACTGCTGCACCCTATCATGCCCTTCATCACCGAAGAACTTTGGGGCATCACTGGCACACGAGACACCATGCTGGTGCATCAAGACTGGCCAAGCTATGGGCTTGAACTGATCGATGAGGCCGCCACAATCGAGATTAGCTGGGCCATATCCTTGATTGATGCCATCCGCTCAGCGCGCGCACAGATGAATGTGCCAGCCCGTGCAAAAGTGCCTTTGGTGCAGGTGCAAAACGATGCCGCAGGCAGCGCGGCCTTGGCCGCCAATATGGCGCAAATCCAGCAAATGGCTCGGATCACCGAAGTGACCATAGCCGCAGAGATGCCCAAAGGCGCAATTACTGTCTCAGCACCGCATGCCACCTTTGGCCTTCCATTGGCTGACATCATCGATGTGGCTTCCGAGAAGGCGCGGCTCGAAAAGAATATGGGAAAATTGGCCAAAGAGCTGGGCGGTTTGCGCGGCCGTTTGAACAATCCCAAATTCGCAGCTTCCGCCCCACCAGAAGTTTTAGCCGAAACACAGGCAAATTTGGCAGCCCGTGAAGAGGAAGAGCAAAAACTATCAGAGGCCTTGGCACGTTTGGCAGAGATTGTTTAATATGAAAGACTAAGAATCGCCATACTGCCAAGGGAGCACGCAAATGACTAAGATTGCACTGACAGCATTGGCGGAAACCTTGCCCTCGACCGTGCCCTTTGTGGGGCCGGAAACCCAAGAGCGGGCAGTGGGCCGGGAATTCGTCGCACGTTTGGGGGCCAATGAAAGCGTCTTTGGCCCCTCTCCACGCGCGATTGCAGCCATGGGGCATGCCGCGAGTGAGGTTTGGAAATACGGTGATCCAGAAAACTATGACCTGCGACAAGCCCTTGCGGCACATCACGGCATTGATCCCGGCCATATTATGGTTGGCGAGGGGATTGATGGGCTGCTGTCCTATCTCGTGCGACTTTTGGTAGAGCCTGGCACACCAGTGGTCACCTCTAAAGGTGGCTATCCCACCTTTAATTACCACGTTTCAGGATATGGCGGCGTGTTGCATATGGTGCCCTATGCTGCTGACCATGAAGACCCCGCGACCCTCATCGCCAAAGCTCGTGACGTCTCAGCAAAAATGGTATATTTCGCCAATCCTGACAATCCAATGGGCAGTTGGCACAACTCTGATGCGGTTCAGGCCTTGATTGACGCGATGCCAGACACCACGCTTTTGGTGCTGGATGAGGCTTATGTGGAACTCGCGCCCGCAGACACGGCGCCTGTGCTGCGGCCCGAGACCGAAAACGTAATCCGAATGCGGACCTTCTCAAAGGCCTACGGAATGGCAGGTGCACGGGTGGGCTATGCGATTGGACCTAAATCCTTGATCACCGCCTTTGACAAGCTGCGCAATCATTTTGGCATGTCACGCATTTCGCAAGCAGGAGCCTTGGCCGCCCTTGCCGATCAAGACTATTTCAACTCAGTTGTAGAAAACGTGGGCCAGAGCCGTAGGCAGATCACCAAAATTGCCGAGGCCAATGGTCTGAGCGCCCTGCCCTCTGCTGCCAATTTTGTAGCCGTTGACTGTGGCAGAGATGGAAATTTCGCCCGCGCAGTACTGGGCCATATGGTGGCCAATGGTATTTTCATTCGTATGCCCGCAACAGCGCCAATGGACAGATGCATCAGGGTATCTTGTGGAGACGCCGCCGCTATGGCGGCCTTCGCGCAAGCCTTACCGCTTGCGCTTGAAGCCGCCCTAAACACCTAGGCCGCGGCCAAGGCCCGCGCTGCGGCATCCAATCCGCCCGGACCATGCGGGATATCCAAAGCAATCAAGCCCGCCTGAATAGAGCCAAGCGTGCCCATGATCATCTGCGCATTCACATGGCCCATATGACCAATGCGAAAAAACCCATCCGCATTTGGATCTTCGAGCGTTGCCATATTCAAGCCAATACCCAAGGTCAGGCCCGCTTGGTGCTCGGTCCAGCAGCGCAATCTCGTGCCGCTTGGGGCACCTATGGCCAAGGCGGTCACCGCACGACTGCGCAAGGCGGGATCAGCGATATTCATCGTCAACGGCCCACCTTGACCCCAGGCGAAACAGGCCGCCCAAACTGCGCTGGCCAAGGCCTCATGGCGCGCCCAAATCTGTGGCAACTCTTCTTCGCGGATCATATCCAAGGCTTCACGCAACCCAAGCAAATGCTGAGTGGGGGCCGTACCACAAAAGTATTTATAGTAAAGATCAGGCTCAACTCTTGGGTTCCAATCCCAATAGGCGCTGACCCGCTCCATGGCATTGCGCACCGCTGCGGCTTTGTCTGAGAAAAAGACAAAAGCAATGCCGGGGGGAGTCATTAAACCTTTCTGGCAGGCAGAGACCATAATATCGACGCCCCAGTCATCCATTCTAAACTCGTCACAACCGAGACTTGCAATGCAATCTACCATCAACAACGCGTTGTGGCCGCTGGCGTCTATGGCACCGCGCAGGGCTGAAATATCATTGCGCACTGAGGTTGACGTATCCACGTGCACCGCCATCACAGCTTTGATCCGACCGGCGGTATCGGCGCGCAGATGGTCACGCACACGGTCCATATCAATAGTATCACGACCGCCGAAGTCGATGGTTTCCACAGTAATGCCGAGGCTGCTGGCCATCTCACCCCAACCCACGCAAAAGCGGCCCGTTGCCAAAACCAGCACCCTATCACCCACCGCCAAGACATTGGACACCGCTGCTTCCCAAGCTCCATGACCATTCGCGATGTAAATTACAGCATGTCCTGCGGTACCGGCAACATATTTCAAATCTGGGATCAAACTATGTGTCATCTCGATCAACCCACCCTCATAGATATTTGGGCAGGGTTGGTGCATGGCTTGCAGCACACGATCGGGCATGACCGAAGGGCCAGGAATTGCGAGATATTGACGACCTTGAGAGAGTGACATGATATAAGACCTATAATGAGATATCTTATCGGTATTCGCGGTTTGCAGCCGGGTCAACCAGCCTTCACTTGCAGGAGCGCTGACAAAGCACTAACAGGCGAATATGGACATTAAATCATCATCTGCCAAAGACATTAACCAACGCAAGCTATTTGTCTGGCTGTGGCAAGGCTATCTGCGCCGGCATGTTTGGGTATTATCCTTCATCGTGGTACTGATGATGATCGAAGGCAGCATGGTGGGTGGATTGGCCTGGATGATGCAGCCCCTATTCGACGGCGTGTTCGTCGGCGGCAGCTATGCGCAACTTTGGGTCATTGGCGTGATTGTATTTGGCTTATTTCTTGCCCGTGGTGTTTTGTCAGTAGTGCACCGGGTTTTGATGACAAAAATCGCCAAGCAATCGGTGGCTGATCTGCAAAATGATCTTTTGAAGCACCTTTTGCGCTTGGATATGGGTTTTTTCGCGAAGCATGCTCCGGGCTATTTAATGGAACGCGTCAATGGCGATGTACAGGCAGTTGGCGACATTTGGGCTCTTCTGGTGCGTGGTGCGGCCCGCGATTTCATTGGTTTGATTTCCCTATTCGCTGTAATGTTGTCCATTGATTGGCTGTGGACCCTTATGGCGCTGATGGGAGCACCTTTGCTGTTGGGCCCGTCTTTGATTGCACAGCGCTACACCCGCAAACAAGCAGTTAAGGCCCGAGATGTAGCAGCCAATATGGCCACACGGCTCAATGAAGCCTTTCACGGCGTCGGCACCATCAAGCTTAATGGGCTTGAGCGCTATTATGCCGACCGCTACCACACTCTGACAAAAAGACAGATTCAAGTTGAGGTGAAAACCTTATTTGGCACAGCGGTGATCCCTTCCTTAGTGGATATCATGAGCGGCATTGGCTTTGCAGTTGTAATTATTTATGGCGGGTATGAAATTATCAGCGGCGCTAAATCTGTCGGCCAATTTATGGCCTTTTTCAGCGCGCTTGGCTTGGCTTTTGAGCCTTTGCGCCGTTTGGCAGGGATCACAGGTTTGATCAATGCGGCCTCAGTGTCAATCCAACGGATGCGCGATATCTTCGGTCAAAAGCCCCAATTACTTGGCCCAGACGCTCCAAAACATTTTACTGCGACCGGCGATATTGAATTTAAGAATGTAAGCCTGAGTTTTGACGACATGCTGGTCTTGAAAGATATTTCATTCGTGGCCTTAGCAGGCAAAACCACCGCTTTGGTCGGCGCCTCGGGTGCTGGCAAAACCACGATATTCAATGCTTTGACTCGGCTCTACGCCCACAACTCTGGTAAGATTACAGTCTCTGGCGTGTCCAATGACGAAATTGATCCCGGTGCACTTCGGGCCAGTATCTCTGTGGTGTCGCAAGACAGCTTGCTTTTTGACGAAACGCTTAGCGACAATATCGTCCTAGATGCTGTCGATATTGATCGCAAAAAGCTGGAAGGTGTCGTAGCAGCGGCCCATATCACTGACTTTCTGCCAACCCTGCCCAACGGGATAGATACAGAGGTTGGGCCACGCGGCTCCAATCTATCAGGCGGTCAACGTCAACGGGTGGCCATCGCACGGGCTTTGCTCCGCGACACCCCGATTTTGCTGTTGGATGAGGCCACCTCAGCGCTGGACACAAAATCCGAAGTCTTGGTGCAAAATGCGCTAGAAAAACTCGCACAAAACCGCACTACATTGGTGATCGCTCATAGGCTCTCGACCATTGTGGCTGCAGATCAGATCATTGTGATGGACAACGGCCGTATTATTGAGCGTGGCAACCATGCGGAATTGATCGCATTGGGTGGTTATTATTCCGACTTATGCAGAATTCAGTTTGGCGGCTCTGAAGGCTGATAGGCCCGCACCAGATCTTCTGGCTTAGCCCCGGCCAAATACCGCATCAGCAAGATCAGGTTTTTGGCCCCACGGAGCATCCAACCTTGTTGTTGATATTTTTTTGCCCCAGTGAAGGCTTGGGCGCGTATCCGGCGCACCCGCTGGGCAAGCGCGCAGACCAAAGCCACATCTTCCATCAAAGGTTGATCAAGATAGCCACCTGCGGCATCATAGTCTTTGTGGCGCAACAACAGCCCCTGATCACCAAAAGGAAGGCGTAGCACATCGGTGCGCAGATTGGCCCATGCCGCCACCAGCTTTGCTGCTATGCCTGGGGCTTTAAATGCCAAGGAAAAACACAGTGGGCCTTCGTGCATCCGTTTTTGCACCTCTCGAGCCCAACCGTTCTGCAAAATCGTATCCGAATGCAAAACCATCACCCACTCCCCCCGCGAAGCCGCCACGCCGCGGCGCAGCTGCCCACCGCGTGAGGTGGCGCCAGCTATGACCTCGGCCCCCCAAGCCTCAGCAATGACCCGCGTGGCGTCGTTCGAGCCGCCATCAGTGACGACGACCTCACAGATCAAACCTGCGTCCAGCCCCTCCATCAGCGACAGCAGGGTGGCCGGAAGAGAGCACGCAGAATTGAGCGTCGGAATGACAATTGAAATCGGTGCGGACATGTGGCCTCTGGCTTTGCTGTGAAAACAGATTATATGGAAGTGTGAACCGAAGGAACAGCCCATGGCCCAGCCCGAACACCCCCGCGGCATACTTCAAGTGACCGGCGATGACCGGATCAGCTTTTTGCAAAATTTGGTGACCAATGATATTTCGAGCCTGGGACTGCATTACACGGCCTTGCTGACCCCTCAAGGGAAATTCCTGGCAGATTTCTTCGTGCTGGTTCGAGAAGGTGATATCTTAATTGATGTTGCCGACACATTGCAGCCGAGCCTGTTATCGCGGTTGAGCATGTACCGGCTCCGCGCGAACGTGGAAATAGCGCCTATGACGTGTCCGGTCAACTGCGGTTTGGGACCTGTGCCGAAAGGTGCGTTCCCCGATCCACGGACCCCAGCCATGGGCTGGCGGGCCTATGGGGCGCAAGACAGCGATGTGATTGACTGGCGCGCCCTGCGTGTGGAGCATATCATTCCTGAAACCGGCCTTGAGCTGGAGCCTGATCGTTTCATCTTGGAGATGGATTTTGAGCGTCTCAATGGTGTAGATTTCAAGAAGGGCTGCTATGTTGGTCAAGAGATCGTAGCGCGTATGAAGCACAAAACCGAGCTGCGCAAAGGTCTCCGCCAAGTAAAAATCAGCGGATCCGCACCCAGTGGCACCCCTATTATAGCCAATAAAAAACCCGCTGGTTTGATTTATACACAGCACGGCGGGCTCGCTTTGGCTTATCTGCGCTTTGATCGCATCTCAGACCATATGACGGCAGGGGACGCAATCGTCACCGTTTAGGCGCGTTCGGTATATTCGATAGAGATTGTGTCCACGATGATCATCTCACCTTGGCCCACAAACGGAGGCACCATAACCTTAATGCCATTATTCAAGATCGCAGGTTTGAAAGAATTGGCGGCGGTCTGCCCCTTAACCACAGGTTCTGTCTCCACAATCATGCAGGTTACTTTTTGCGGCAACGACGCGTGCAGCGCTTCTTCTTCGTGATATTCAATTTGCACCGTCATACCGTCTTGTAAAAAGGGGCGCCGATCCCCGAGCAATTCTGCTGGCAGCTCAATCTGGTCATAGGTTTCCATATCCATGAACACCAACATACCGTCATTCTCATACAGGAACTGCTGATCTTTTTGCTCCAAACGGACCTTCTCGACCTTATCGGCAGAGCGAAACCGCTCGTTAAGTTTTGATCCATTGCGCAGATTACGCATTTCCACCTGAGCGAAGGCTCCGCCTTTACCGGGTTTGACGTGATCGACCTTAACAGCGCTCCACAGACCACCATTGTGCTCCAGCACGTTTCCGATGCGTATTTCGTTTCCGTTAATCTTTGGCATTTATATAACCTTAGGCAAAAGGTTGAAATTGACTTAATCCAGCCTATATCGGAGCCACATTGTTGTTTCAAGCCTAGAGAAGGAGACGACGACCGGTCAAGCTATGCACTCAGCGCATGGCAGGCATTCCAAAAGAGCGCACCCGAATCGGTTTAGTTGCTTCATAAGAGGCCAACAATGAAAAGTTCAAGTGTAAGAATTAAAAGGATACCAGATGAAAGATTTCGTCGACGGAAACGCCTTTAACAACGAACAGGGCAACCGCGCCCGTAAACTATTTGCAGCCGTTGTCTTGGCAGCACTGGATGACGCGATCGCGGATGATAAGAAATATGGCAATGGTCCCGAGCAAATCGCTCGCTGGGCGCGCTCTCGTGATGGCCGCGAAGTTCTATCTTGCGCTGGCATCGACCCTAATGAGCGTGTCGTCTCCGGCCTGATGGATTTTGTAGGCAAAGGAATTCGCACCTCAGTGGCTTTGAGCCGTGAAGAAAGCGAACGCCGTCAGCAGGCAGAAGCTGCCTAAACCAATCAATTTGGATACGTTACAAAAGCGCGCCCAAAGGGGCGCGCTTTGCGTTTGAACTCTGAATCCCTGATATCCTGTGCCGCAAAAAAATAATTTATCAGCCACATTCAAGGTGTTTCTTTCGGCCTGAGTTCAGTATGCAAAGCCTAGGGAGCGTGGCAAATGACCAAAGCGATCATGATTCAAGGAGCCGGTTCAAACGTTGGCAAATCCATGCTGGTGGCTGGGATCTGTCGTGCCTTGGTCAAACGCGGGTATTCCGTCGCACCTTTCAAGCCGCAAAACATGTCAAACAACGCGGCTGTGACGGTTGATGGCGGCGAGATTGGCCGGTCGCAAGCCTTGCAAGCCATGGCCTGTAAGCGGCCGGCAATTGTGGATATGAACCCCGTATTGCTCAAACCCGAAACAGACATTGGAGCGCAAGTGATTGTGCAGGGTCATCGCATGGCCACAGTCAAAGCCCGCGAATACTCAAAACTAAAACCACAGTTGATGCCAAAGGTGCTGGCGTCCTTCCACCGCCTCGCCAAAACTGTTGATTATGTGATCATTGAAGGTGCAGGTAGCCCGGCAGAAATCAATCTCCGCTCCGGTGATATCGCTAATATGGGCTTTGCCGAAGCAGCCAACGTGCCAGTCGTCTTGATCGGCGACATTGACCGAGGCGGTGTGATTGCACAAATGGTGGGGACTTATGTGGTTTTGCCGCCCGAAGATCGCGACCGGATCACCGGCTTTGCGATCAATAAATTTCGCGGCGATATCTCGCTGTTCGACGATGGGATGATCACCATCGCGCACAAGACCAGCTGGCGCAATCTGGGCGTCTTACCGTGGTTTTCTGACGCTTGGAAATTACCTGCCGAAGATGTAATGGACATCGCCACAAGACCCGGCGGTGAGATCAAGATCGCAGTCCCGCGTTTGGGACGCATTGCCAATTTCGACGACTTGGATCCACTGGTGGCTGAACCCAATGTAACAGTTGAGATCATTGAGCAGGGCCAAACCCTGCCCGGTGATGCTGCTATGGTGATCCTACCGGGCAGTAAATCAACCATTAGTGATTTGGAAAACTTCCGCGCCAATGGCTGGGATATTGATCTGCAAGCGCATCACCGTCGTGGCGGAAAAATCATTGGCATCTGTGGAGGCTATCAGATGTTAGGACGTAAAATACATGATCCTGAAGGGATTGAGGGGGCGGCATGCTCGGTTGAGGGATTGGGATATTTGGACATTGAAACCACAATGATCCCAAAAAAGAACCTGTCCTTGACCAAAGCCCATACAGTTACCAATCAAACGCCTGTGCATGGCTACGAAATCCATCTTGGCAAAACCACAGGGCCAGATTGCTACACCCCATGGTTGCAGCTGAAAGATCGCCCTGAGGGGGCCATGTCGTCAGATCAGAGCGTGCGCGGATGTTATTTGCACGGTCTATTTGCCTCCGACAGCTTTCGCGCCGAAATTTTGGCAGAGATTGGCACCAGATCACAGCTCACCTCCTACGACACAACTGTGCATGAGACTTTGGACCAATTGGCCAGTTTCATTGAGCAGCATATGGATGTGGAAGGGCTTATATCACTGGCGGGCGAGGTTGCGCCGTAGCTTTGGCTAGTCTTTGCCGGCTGGAGAAGTTTTTTCAGCAAGTTTTTTGCTGATCATCGACCTGACAGCTTTCGAAATATCATCACCCAAAGGCCCGGCGATAGCCTCATGCAACGAGGCTATTAACTGCCTGTATTGCCAATCATACGCCTCAGCTTCTGCATCAAAGCTGTTACCCTCAGCCGAGCTCAAATCATAGCCCGATATCGAGATTTCAACATTGGACAGAACGGCTGCAATGCATTGCTCCAAGCCGGCGCGGGCTTTGTTGTCTTGATCAGCTGCCTGTTTTGATTTTGGCTTGGCCAGCCTGAGCGGTTTTGCTTGGATTGGTTTTATCTGCGCTGCGGCTGACAATACAAAAGGCTTTTGCGCATTGGGTTTTGGCACAAGTTGATCAGCGGTCAGCACCAGCGGCTTTGACGGTTGCGTGGTTTTTTTTGAGGCGACTGAGAGCTGCGCAGACAACACCAATTTTTCAGTTTTTGAATGTGCGTTCTCATCTGCCATGTCTGATCCTTTCCATCTGGCCAAACACTGTCAAAAACTGAGACTCAGGCGACCGGCAATAAAATTAATTTCCAGCCAAACCCCTAAGAACCCTGTCCAAGGCCGCGCCTTGTGTGCTTCTCGCTGTCGGTGCCGTTTTCACCAAATTATAATATTCTACCGGATTATAGGTTTTGACTCCAAGGTTCAGCGATGCAGCCGTCAATTTACCCATTGAGGCCAAAACCGTATAGGCGGCAATTTGCTCATCAATACTGGCAGAAATCCGGCTGACGCGGGCATCGAGCAATTCCTGTTCTGCATTCAACACATCCAGAGTGGTCCTTGCACCGAGGGAGGCCTCTTCGCGCACACCGCGAAACGCCACACTGGCCGCCTGGATCTGAAGATCTGTCGCCTCACCGCTGGCGCGTGCCACATCCAAAAGCACAAAAGAGTTACGCACCAATTGGTCAATATTCAAACGGGTTACATGCAGTTCCGCCCGTGTGGCATCCCGATGGGCCATGGCCGCGCGAGAAGCTGATGCAATCGCACCACCACTGTAAATCGGGCCCCCAGCCGTCACGCTTAAGCTACGCGACAAACCATTGGCCGAATCCGTATCCTTCAAACCCGCAGCGCCAGACAATGTGAAACGGTTGGACAGCTGTGCAATCTTCAAGTTCAACTCCGACGCCGCGACCGCATGCTGCATACGTTTCAGAGCTGGATGATTGGCCTGCGCCATTGCAATGGCAGCCGCCACATCATTGGGTAAATCAGGCAGGCTTGCAGGTGTGATCAATTTGCCAGGCTTGCGCCCGACAACCGCTTGGAATTCCGCGGCGGCCTTGGCCAAATCGCCTTCTGCTGCGGCAAATCCTGCACGCGCGCTGGCCAAACGGGCCTCAGCAAGCGCCACATCGGTGCGGGTCACTTCGCCCACTTCAAAACGGTCTTGAGCGGCGCGGAGTTCTTGAACAATTAACTCAACATTCGTAGAGCGCAGCGAGACGAATTCAACAGCTCGACGATATTTCATATGCGCGTTGACCGCCCGCAAGAGAACATCTTGCTCGATCAATATCAGAGATTGACGGGTCATCAAAACGGTCTCTTTGAGGGAGCCTGTTTTCAAATCGGATTGACCAAAATCATACAAAAGCCAAGATGCGCTCAAGCTTGTGACAAGCGAATTGGGATCACCAACGCCTGCGGAACTGTAGGAATATTTAGAGCTCCAGCTGATAACTGGACGCAGAGCAGCAACCGCGCCTGCAACCTTTTCATCCGCCGCACGTAGCAAGGCTCGATTTTGCACCAATAGACCGCTGTTTTGATAGGCATTGCGCAGGCTGTCGCTCAGGCTGTCTGCAGCCCCGACAGAGGGCGCAGTCAAGATCAAAAGAGCCACACAGGTTACCTCAGCAAATTTTCGTCCCAACATCACATGCCCCCCAGGCAAAAGAATCATCTCGCAACACTCAAAGCGTGAAGGCATGCGTCTTGTGAAAACCAGTCAACACAGGCGCATAGGCGTTACAAGTAAAACGCCACGACATATGCCCTTCGGTCTTGTATCCAACCCGAACCACGCCTTGGCCTTTTTGGCTAAACACAGCAACCATGCGGCCACCATCGGCCAATTGCGACACCAAAGCAGCAGGAATTTCTTCGACCGCACCTTCTATCATAATAACATCAAATGGAGCATGTTTTGCCGCGCCTTCGGCCAGTTTGCCTTGGACCACAGCCACATTCAAACAGCCTTCAGCCGCCAGAATAGATTCAGCTTCCGCAGCCATATCTTCATTTTCTTCAATTGCAACAACAGCTTCAGAGAAATTACCGATCACAGCGGCAGAATAGCCAAGCCCGCACCCCAGATCCAACACCAATTCATTGCCTTGGATATCAACCGCGTCCAGCATCTTACCAAATGTGCGCGGCTCGAGCATGCTGCGCCCCTTCCCCAAGTTTAAAACCGCATCAGCATAGGCCGTTTCGCGCAGATCGTCGGGCACAAACATTTCACGGCGCACGTGCAGCATCGCCTCGATAATCGGAAATTTAGTCACATCAGCTGGCCTAATTTGCGTATCAACCATTATGGTCCGGCGAGTCGAAAAGTCAATCATATCACGTATTCCTGTGGTCAAAGTGTCATGCAGTTATTCCACATGAAGAATGCCCCTGCAACGACAAGAACAGCATGTGGTCAAAATCATGCAGTATATCACTTTTCTACCACATAGGCAGGGTCAGAACAGAGCTGTCATAAGCCGTGATCTATGACTTTAAGTCAGGCGCGTGACCAGAGGGTGGTGTCCATTTGTTGGGCCAAACACTTTCCCTCGCATGCGCACGTGATCTGACATCGCCTCCGCTTAAGTGGGTTGGCACCGAGGCGATATTACCCTTTAATCGGCTAGGGTTGCCCGCATAAGTTTGAAGCCACCTTTTTTATTTGCTTTCACAAAGTCACCAGACATTCTAAACAACCCAATGTTCTCTTTCTAGGAAACCATCATGGCGCAAAAAGCCACCATTTATAAAGTTGAACTTTCCGTCTCTGATATGGATCGTCACTATTACGAGACCCATAATCTGACCGTCGCCAAACACCCTTCGGAGACAGATGAACGGTTGATGGTACGCATTCTCGCTTTTGCACTGAATGCCCATGAGAAATTGGAATTTTCTAGAGGCATCTCAACGGATGATGAGCCTGACATTTGGCAAAAAAGCCTGAGCGGTGAGCTGGAGCTCTGGGTTTCCCTGGGCCTTCCAAGCGAAAAGATTGTGCGTCAATCCTGTGGCAAAGCTAAAAAGGTGGTCGTCTATTGCTACGGCGGCAGGACGGCTGAGATGTGGTGGGAAAAAATCCAAAACAAAACCACCCGCTTTGACAACCTTCAGGTTATTAACTTTTCTGAGAAGGACACCAGTGAACTGGCTTTGCAGGCAAGTCGTTCAATGCGGCTGCAAGTCAATATTCAGGAGGGTGATGTGATGGTTAGTGTTGATAGCAGCATCGTTTACGTTACCCAAATCAAATGGAAAAGCGCTGATCACTGATCACAGCCAAATGCGCCGCACAGCCCGCGTCGCGCCCTCATCCTTGGCTGAGATCCACCCCGCATAACAGCGTACGCGCGCAAGCAACCGCAGGTTGCGTTAAATTAACAATCGGATTGTGGTGAATGGTGGGTCGTGAGAGGCTCGAACTCCCGACATCTTCGGTGTAAACGAAGCGCTCTACCAACTGAGCTAACGACCCTGTGGTCGCGATATAGAACGCCGAGCGAGAGGGGGCAAGGGCTTTTTTGGGTTTTTTACAACTGTTCGTGTTTGCCAGCTTTCAGACGGTAAACCACCCCCTGCCCGCTTGGCAAATCGTCCAGCCGATCCAAGCCCCAACCCAGCGCATTCAGCCGCAAACAAAGCGATGTCATGCCATGGGTGACAAGAACTGCAGGACCGTCCAATCGGGCTAAAAAGGCCGCACAACGGACGTAAAGGCGATTTTTGCCTTCACCGCCTGGCGCCCAGTCGTATAGGGCTGTCGGGCTAAAATCCTCCAAAGACGCCTGCCGCTCAGTAGCGATATCCGCGCGGGTCACCCCAGACCATGTGCCCATGTCAATCTCCATCAAATCCACAGAGGTTTCAATCGCGTCACAAATCCCAAGAAATGCAATTTTTGCGGTTTCAACCGCCCTTTGCTGAGGGCTGCTGATAAACCTATGCCTGCGCAGGTCATGTTGGCGCAGGATTTGGTTTTGCAGTTCCGCTTGGCAGATACCCTTTGCGGTTAAGGGACTGTCGAGATGGCCCTGCATGCGCCCGGCCACATTCCATTCGGTCTCACCATGCCGCAAAACCAGCAGCTCGGAGAAATGGACATCTGTTTGCTTTGAGATCATCCCGATAATGCACCTTCGATAACGAGTATGTGGGGCATCCAAGCATAGGTTAGGAAAAAATGCCAAACCCAACAATCACAAAAAACGCCCGCACAAGCCGCACGGGCGTTTTCAAGTTGATTTTAATAGGCCGCGTTAATGCGCCGTTACGTTGGACATGCCGCGTTGCTCAGCTGCCAAGGCCGCAGCCGCTGCTTCTTCCGCGGCCTCATCCCAATCAATCGGCACAGGCGTAGAGATCAACGCATGTTTCAAAACCTCTGACACATGGCTCACCGGAATGATTTCTAATCCGTTCAACACACTCTCAGGCAGATCGCGCAAATCCTTCTCATTTTCAGCAGGGATCAGAACCGTTTTGATACCCCCACGCAAAGCGGCCAGAAGTTTCTCCTTCAGACCACCGATGGGTAAGGCATTGCCACGCAGCGTCACTTCGCCGGTCATTGCCAAATCTTTACGCACCGGAATGCCGGTCAGAACCGACACGATTGAGGTGACCATCGCGAGCCCGGCTGACGGACCATCCTTCGGAGTGGCCCCTTCCGGGACATGCACGTGAATGTCCATCTTATCGAAGCGGGGCGGTTTCACCCCAATTTCAGGAGAGATAGAGCGCACATAGGAGCTGGCGGCCTCAATGCTTTCTTTCATCACATCGCCCAAAGTCCCAGTAGTTTTCATCCGACCCTTGCCCGGCAAGCGCAGCGCTTCGATATGTAGCAGATCACCGCCGACACTGGTATAGGCGAGCCCGGTCACAACGCCGACCTGATGATCATCTTCAACCAAACCGTAACGATATTTTTTAACACCAAGATAATCATCAAGATTATCAAGCGTCACCGCCACAGTCTCGGCCTCTTTCTTCACGATCATAGTCACGGCTTTGCGGGCCAGTTTACCGATCTCACGCTCAAGACTTCGCACGCCAGCTTCACGGGTGTAGGTACGAATGATCTCTTGCAGTGCTTCAGGATCAAGCGAAAACTCACCAGCTTTCAACCCATGATTTTTTACCTGTTTTGGTAATAAATGGCGATGCGCAATCTCATATTTCTCTTCTTCGGTGTAGCCTGCCAGAGGGATGATTTCCATCCGGTCCAACAATGGCCCCGGCATGTTGTAGCTGTTTGACGTGGTCAAGAACATCACATCCGACAAGTCATATTCAACCTCGAGATAGTGGTCAATAAAGGTTGAATTTTGTTCCGGATCCAAAACTTCCAGCATCGCCGAAGCAGGGTCGCCCCGGAAATCCTGACCCATCTTATCTATTTCATCCAGCAAGATCAAAGGATTGGTTGTTTTGGCCTTTTTCAAAGCCTGAATGATCTTACCCGGCATTGAGCCGATATAGGTCCTGCGGTGTCCCCGAATTTCGCTTTCATCGCGCACGCCACCCAAAGAGATGCGAATGAACTCGCGGCCTGTGGCATTGGCCACAGATTTTCCAAGGGAGGTTTTGCCCACACCGGGAGGGCCAACCAAACACATGATCGGGCCTTTCAGTTTTCGCGAACGCTGCTGCACCGCAAGATATTCCACGATGCGTTCTTTGACCTTATCCAAGCCGTAGTGATCATCATCCAAGCTTTTCTGAGCCTTGTTGAGATCTTTCTTAACCCGGCTACGCACGCCCCAAGGAATGGACAACATCCAATCAAGGTAATTGCGTACCACGGTAGCTTCTGCAGACATCGGCGACATATTTTTAAGTTTTTTCAACTCAGCGGCGGCTTTTTCTTTAGCTTCTTTGCTGAATTTGGTCTTCGCAATTTTGGCTTCCAATTCAGCCAATTCGCCCTCCCCTTCTTCGCCTTCGCCCAATTCTTTCTGGATAGCCTTCATTTGCTCATTTAAATAATATTCGCGCTGGGTTTTTTCCATCTGCGATTTTACGCGCGTTTTGATCTTCTTTTCGGTCTTCAGAACCGACATTTCGCCCTGCATCAGCCCATAAACTTTTTCTAACCGTTCAGACACGACTAGTGTTTCCAACAGGTCCTGCTTTTGCTCCACTTCCACACCCAAATGACCTGAGGCCAAATCAGCTAATTTGCTAGGGCTGCGGGTTTCACTTATGGCAGACAGAGCCTCTTCGGGCACATTCTTTTTCACTTTGGCATAGTGTCCAAATTCTGAAGATACAGAGCGGACCAAAGCGGCAACTGTATCGGCATCGCCTTCGCGCTCTTCCAGTAATACAGCCTGCGCCTCAAAGAAGGAGTCATTTTCGACGAATTCAGAAATCCTCACCCGCGCGCGGCCTTCGACCAGCACCTTGACCGTACCGTCTGGCAGTTTCAGCAATTGCAGCACATTGGCCAAAACGCCAACATCATATATCCCGTCTTGGGATGGGTCATCTTCAGCCGGATCACGTTGAGATGACAGCAAAATTTGCTTATCTTGATTCATAACCTGCTCAAGCGCGCGCACAGATTTATCGCGGCCCACAAAGAGCGGCACGATCATATGCGGGAACACAACAATATCGCGCAAGGGCAATACGGGGTAACTATCGGCTAGTTCAAATGTCATACTCAATCCTTATCAGTGGCAGGCCCTGGCCAAATCCCAAATAGGCAATTCGACCAGCCCAGTGTCTTTTCTTTATCTGGGGCACATGCACCCCTCTTTCAAGGCCAATTTTAATGTGCATGGTCATTGACCGAGTTGCAAGCAATGCACGCAAATGAATGGCGCAAGATCGCGCAAAACTGTGAATAACTTGATCTGATATTGCAAACATCCTGTTTCCACCGCTTTATCATGACATTGGAGATCATAATTGATGGCTAAATTTTTGCGATATCTTGCCCTAGTGCTTGCACTCACCGCCTGTAACGCGCCGCTGCCTATTGCGGATTATATCGGCGATGCGCGAAGTCCCAATGCAAACATCACCACAAAACCCTCCCGGTTCGACGCGATCACCTTCCGCAGTTTTCGCGCAGGATCCTTGCAAGAGGTTGCAGGGGCTGACTGCGTCATCTCCACGCCCAATATTTCCGTATCTGCGCAGTTTCGCACGCCTGCTCGGGTGAGAGTGCCGATCTACAACGAGAAACCGGCAAATATCGCGGGTCAATGCCGCAGCCCCAATGGCGAGACCGGGCTTGTGACTGTGTTTGAAGTGACCGCAGTCAACCTATCTGCCCCTAAAAATGAAGGCGTGTCTTTATCGGTTGGGACATCAGGCACCAAATTTGGCGCCGTATTCGGCCTGCGGGATCGCAGCAAGGACCGGTTTAAATACCCCGCTCAATTTAGAATTATATTTCAGCGGTAGCAGATCTACAAAGGCTCAATATCGCCCTGCGCCCGATCCGCGTGAAAGCGTGTTTGAAACTCGGCGAATTGATCAACTTCAATCGCATCGCGCATCGACTGCATGAGTTCCTGAAAATAATGTAGGTTATGCCAGGTTAGCAGCATCGAGCTGATGATCTCATGGCTGCGAAAGACATGGTGCAAATAACCTCGCGAATAGTTAGAGCAGGCCGGGCAGTTACAGGCCTCATCCAAGGGACGCGGATCATCTTGGTGGCGCGCATTCTTGATATTAACCACGCCATTGCGCGTAAACACCTGACCTGTGCGGCCAGATCGGCTGGGCAGGACGCAATCCATCATATCGATGCCCCGCGCCACAGCCCCCACGATATCATCCGGCTTTCCAACGCCCATCAGGTAACGCGGTTTATCCTGAGGCAATTGATCAGGTGCGAAGTCCAGCACGTCGAACATCGCCTTTTGACCTTCGCCCACAGCCAAACCACCAACCGCATAGCCTTCAAAACCGATTTGCTTCAACGCCTGGGCGCTTTCACCGCGCAGCTCATGGTCCAGCCCACCTTGCTGGATCCCAAACAGGGCATGGCCCGGTCGATCTCCAAAGGCGGTTCGAGACCGCTCAGCCCATCGCATCGACATGCGCATGCTACGGGCAATTTCATCTCGTTCAGTGGGCAAAGCGGGGCATTCGTCAAAACACATGACGATATCACTGTCCAAAAGCTTTTGAATTTCCATCGACCTCTCTGGCGTCAGATGATGCTTTGAGCCGTCGTAATGCGATTTGAACGTGACACCATCTTCGCTCATCTTGCGCAGGCTGGCCAAGCTCATCACCTGAAACCCGCCGCTGTCGGTGAGGATTGGACGCTCCCAATTCATGAATTTATGCAACCCACCGAGGCGATCAATGCGCTCCGCTGTCGGGCGCAACATCAAATGATAGGTGTTGCCCAGAAGAATATCAGCGCCAGTTTCACGTACAGAGCCAGGCAGCATGGCCTTAACGGTGGCTGCTGTACCCACGGGCATGAAGGCTGGCGTGCGAATATCTCCGCGCGGGGTGCTGATTGTGCCACGTCGGGCCTTGCCAGAAGTGGTGTGCAATTGGAATGAAAATTTCTGTTTCATGGCCCCCACATGCGCCAAACGCCGAAAGGGATCAAGCTACTGACGGTATATTTTCACCAATTCTACGCAAAACAACATCAAGCCGGCCGCGACATGTCGTACTGTAACGTCCCATAGCGGCAAAGCGGCCTTTACCCCAGAGCTCTGCCCGCCTATACCCTATGAAAACACTCAAGGATTGAGACATGTCGGAAGATGCACCCGTTGAAGGCACACCGTTGATTGCGCCCTCCAATACAGACCACCCGCTGTATGAAAATATCGTCGAGAGTATACGCACGGTATATGACCCAGAAATTCCGGTGAACATCTTCGATTTGGGGCTCATCTACACGGTTGAAATCAATGAAGACTCCGAAGTTCGGGTTCTGATGTCACTGACCGCTCCCGGGTGTCCGGTCGCAGGTGAAATGCCTGGTTGGGTTGCTGAAGCAATTGAACCTTTGCCCGGCGTTAAACATGTTGAAGTTGAGCTAGTTTGGGAGCCACCTTGGGGCATGGATATGATGTCAGATGAAGCCCGGCTTGAATTGGGTTTCATGTAAATTCACCGGCGCGCCTACCCCTTGCACTAATCGTCACCCGCTCTTAGGTTGTATGCAGAACGTAAAGGATCCGACATGTTTGGCATTCCAGGTAAACAAGCAGTTAACCTCACCCCAGCCGCGGTGCGGCAAATCACCAAGCTTATGGCCCGCGACGGCCATCAAGGATTGCGCATTGGTGTAAAAAAAGGCGGCTGCGCGGGTATGGAATATACCATGGACTACGTCGATGAAATCGCAGCCCACGATGAAATGGTTGAAACCGATGGCGCCCGGGTTATGATTGCTCCTATGGCTCAGATGTTTTTGTTTGGAACTGAAATCGATTATGAAACCAGCTTGCTGGAATCTGGTTTCAAATTCAAAAACCCCAATGTGGTGGATGCCTGTGGATGTGGCGAAAGCATCAAATTTGACGAAACGCTTTTTGCCAAAACATGAGCATATCTGACGAAGATATCGCCTTTGTCACAGATCACTTCTCCGAAGCTGGCCCCATATCTACCCGCAAAATGTTCGGAAGTATGGCAATCTATGCCGATGGTACCATCTTCGCCTTACTGATGGGCTCGGGCAATCTCATGCTAAAAGCCAAGGGCGACCTTGCGCAGGCTTTGCAAGATGAAGGCTGCACACAGTTTACCTATAACACCAAATCCAAAACACCAACCGCTATGCCTTATTGGACGCTTCCAGATGCTGCTATGGATGATCACGAACTAGCCTGCGGCTGGGCGCGCAGATCATTGCTGCAAAATTTTTAACCCTGCGCCAACTGACATTTAAAAGGAAATAAAATGCCCCGTAGAATCGCTGCTGGAAATTGGAAGATGAATGGCACACAAGCTGCACTGTCAGAGCTTGCATCCATTGCGGCTGCGGCAGGTGACGTGTCTTGCACCACTATCCTCTGCCCGCCGACAACGCTCCTACAGGCTGCTGTGCAAAGCTCTGGGTCACTGGCCATCGGCGGGCAGAATTGCCACCATGAGGCCACAGGCGCGCATACGGGCGATGTTTCAGCACAGATGCTGGCAGATGTGGGGGCGCAATATGTAATTGTTGGCCATTCTGAACGGCGCAAAGGCTATGCAGAGAGCGATGAGCTTGTTCAGGCCAAAGCCCGTGCGGTCCTCAGCGCAGAGATCACCCCCATCATCTGCATCGGGGAGAGCATAGAGCAACGCGAAAGCGGTGAAACCATATCAGTTATCTCTACCCAACTTTCAGCTTCCCTGCCCACCGAGACGCAGATTGTTGTAGCCTACGAACCCATTTGGGCCATTGGCACAGGTCTGGTGCCAACAATCGCCCAGATTACTGAGGTGCATGATGCCTTGCGGGCGTTATTGGTGAAAACCTATGGCGCACAGGGTAATGAAATCTCGATCCTCTATGGTGGCTCTGTCAAAGCCAGCAACGCCTCAGAGATTTTCGCAGTGTCCAACGTCAACGGTGCTTTAGTCGGCGGAGCCAGCCTGAAAGCACCGGATTTTGTGCCAATCATGCAGGCCTTATCCGACAGCTAAAAAACTAGATTCATCATCCCCATTGAAACAATCAAAAACAAGAGGGTCATGATGGAGCCACAGCGGATAAAATCGACCACACGGTAGCCCCCGGGCCCCATAATCAACGCATTGACCTGATGCGTTGGGATGAGGAAGGAATTCGAAGTTGATATGGCCACCGTGAGCGCGAAGATCGCTGGATTGCCACCGGCTGCTACGGCAATTGACACAGCCAAGGGCACCAGCAGCACAGTGGCACCTACATTTGACATAACTAAAGTGAACACGGTGGCCAAAACAGCCACCCCCACCTGAAGAGCCCAAATTGGCCAGCCATCCAACAGGATAAGCACTTGCGCCGCGATCCAAGCGGCGGTCCCAGTGGCCTGCACTGCAACCCCAAGCGGGATCAGACTAGCCAAGAGAAACACAGTATTCCATCCCACGGCATCATAAGCCTCATCCACCGACAACACCCGCGACACAATCATGCCCGCGGCCCCGGTTAGTAGGCACAACGACAGGCGAATATCGGTCAGCAAGATCATGGCAATCGCCAGCGCAAAGAATGCCAAGGCCCAGCTTACCTTTTGCGGGCGCACCTCTTCGCGCGGATATTCAGAGGTCACAATCACATAGTCGCGGTCTCGGCTTAAACGAGTGAGAGACTCCCATTTGGTATGGACTACCAAAGTATCACCAGCCAAAAGAGGGACATTAGTCAACCTTGTGGCGGCGCGTTCGGGTGTCTCGACATGGCTGAGGGTCTCGGCTCCGCGGTGAATGCCCAACAGCGATAGACCATGGGTGGCGCGGTACCGGATTTGGCCCGGCGTCTTGCCAATCACCGAAGATCCCGGAGGTACAACAATTTCCGCAACCCCGGCATGGGTGGCGACAAAGTCATCGGAAAAACTGTCAAGCTGAGGCAAGACCTCCAGACCATAATTTTGAGCGAATTCAGACACCACCCGGCGCAGTCCAAGGATTGCCAAGCTGCACGGCGCCTTGATTTGCGTGGCCGCCATAGGTGCAACCACCCGCTTGCCCCGGTAATCTGTACCAATGATATAGATATGATGAGCATCCATGACATCCGCCAATGAATGCCCGATTAGAATATTACCCTCCGGCACATGAACCTCAAAAATATCAACTTTCAGCCCATATGTGGCTTTAACATAAGCGCGCATAGACTGAGCAGAGGTGCTGTCATCCTTGCTGGCCTGGCGCGGCAAAACCCAGCGGCCAAACACCATAAAATACAAGATACCTGTCCCCATCAAACAAATGCCAACCGGAGTGACGTCAAACAGGCCGAACGGCTGCATCTGTTGATCTTCTGACAATCCAGCATTGGCCACTCCCATCAAATCATTAAGCAAAATCAGAGGTGAAGACCCCACCATGGTTATGGTGCCCCCTAAGATGGCGCAAAAACCCATCGGCATCAGTAAGCGAGACATAGGCAATTCCGTGCGCACTGAAATCCGGCTGACCACTGGTAAAAACAGCGCCGCAGCACCGACGTTTTGCATGAACGAAGAGATAATTCCCACCGAGCCCGAGATAATAGGAATGATGCGGGTTTCTTTGGCACCGCCCAGTTTAAGGATATAGCCCGCGACTTTGGACATCAGGCCGGTCTTATCCAGCCCCGCGCCGATAATCATCACGGCAATAATCGAGATGACCGCATTGGATGCAAAGCCATCAAACAGCCGTGACGTGTCAGCCAAATTGCCCAAGCCCGGAACTTGGCTGAGCAAGCCCAAAGCCACCATGGTCAAAATTGCGGTCAAATCGATCCGAAACACTTCGGTGATAAAAAGAGTGACAGTGACCCCTAATATAGCCAAGACAACCATCATTTCAGGTGTCAGCAAAATCGGGTCCAAAGTCACTCTCCTCATATCCTCTGAGGCTTAGTGCGTTGCCTCAAATTCAACATATACCATCTGGTTAGCCTGTCTACTTAATGATCAGCTCCGGCCCCATCATCGCATTTGGCAAAACCGTGGAAATCCAGGGGATGTAGGTAATCAGAATAAGGAAGACGAACAAGACCGCCAAGAAAGGCAATGCCGCGCGGACAACGGACATCATCGGCATATTGGCCACCCCAGAGGTCACAAACAGGTTGAGCCCCACCGGCGGTGTGATCATGCCAATCTCCATATTCACAACCATGATGATGCCAAGATGGATTGGATCAATGCCTAGCTCCATGGCGATTGGAAAGACCAAAGGTGCCACAATCACCAGCAAGCCGGAAGGCTCCATAAATTGCCCGCCAATCAGCAAAATCACATTTACGATCACCAAAAACATGATTGGCCCAAATCCCGCCGACAACATCGCCGAGGCGATTTGTTGCGGAATTTGCTCATCGGTCAAAACATGCTTCAGAATAAGCGCGTTGGCGATGATAAACATTAAAGTCACAGTCAACTTGCCAGATTCAAACAACGTTTTACGAGTATCGCTATGAACCACAGAGGCCGGCAGATAGATCACAGCCTCAGCCAAACCGCGACCCATAGCTTTCGCGCCGCCCATCAGGCTTGAGGCAAAGCTCGTACCATGTCCCTCACGGGCCGCTCCATGTAGCGAGAAGGTGAAGATGATGGCCGGCGCAATGGTTCCGGCGCATAAAATTATCCCAACAACCACCGCCAAAAGCATGGTCGACAGCAAGGCAATAGTTGATCCCTCAGCATATCCCCCCAAGCCTTGGTAAATCGACACCATAGTCCAATAGCCAAAAACCAAACCCGGCAAGGCACCGAGCACCATAATAATGGGCCAAGCCACCCTTTGTCGCTGACTTTCAAAGTGAGTCATAGCCCAACCGGTGCCCAAGCAAACCAGCACCCAAGCTATGGCCACGATCAGGCCCCAGCCCTCGGAATATACCCCAGCTTTGCCCAAGGACCAATGCAAAACGAAGCCTATCAATGCAAAAGACACTACGCGCAACCCCAAACCAAACGGCAGTTTTTCAGTGTCACGTAGCCAGCCTTTACCCTTCAAAGGACCCATGTCTCGATAAATCATCAATGCAGCAAAAAAGGCATAGACACAGGCCACAGCCGCAGCCTCAGTCGGTGTAAAAATACCACCGTAAATGCCACCTAAAATGATGATAATCAAAACTAAACCGAAGGCCGCATCTAATACAGCGGCCGCCACTTCGTCCCAGCCTTGCCATTCTCCCTTGGGCAAGTTTTTCACCCGCGCCATTATATATATAGTTATCATTAACATGCTGCCTGCCATAAGGCCCGGCAAAACACCCGCTAGGAACATACGTCCCACGGAAACATCAACCGAGGAGGCATAAACCACCATCACAATGGACGGTGGGATCAGGATCCCTAAGGTTCCTGCATTGGCAATTACGCCAGCTGCAAAGTCTTTTGTATAGCCGGCCTGATGCATGCCTGCGATCACAATGCTTCCGATGGCCACAACTGTGGCCGGAGACGAGCCTGAGAGGGCTGCAAACATCATACAGGCAAAGACACCCGCGATGGCCAAGCCACCAGGGACATGGCCCACCAACGCAATGGAAAAGCGAATGATGCGCCGGGCCACACCGCCCGTCGACATAAAGCTGGAGGCCAGAATAAAAAACGGAATGGCCAGCAAGGTATAATGCCCAGCCATCGCTTGAAAGAAGGTCTGCGCTATCGACGCCAATGAGGTGTCACTAAGCGCTAACAAAAACAGAGTGGATGCCATGCCAAGGCTAACCGCGATCGGCACGCCAATGAGCATCAGCCCAACAACAATAGCAAATAAGATTGCAACTTCCATGGGCTATTCCTTAGAGTTCAGGTGTTTGACTTCAGCAACAGCATCTTCAACTTCATGGCTGACAATTAAGCTGACCTCTTTTCCACTTAGCAGGCGTACAAAGACCTGTGTAAAACGAAACAACAACAAAGCCATGCCAAAGGGCAAAATAAAATAAGGTATAAAACGCGGGATTTTCTCGTAATCATCGCCGTCGTTCATAATTGGTTGGATCCACCGGAGCCATTCGGGGAAGGAAATATCGATTACCTCATACCAACCGCGATAAGAGGTGCGACGCATCTCTTCCAATCCTGTTGGGAACCAGCGGCCAGTGGTCTGCGGCAGATTGGCAAAATTGGCCCAGTAATCCCAAGCCCCCTTCATCAACAATCCAGCATAAGCAACACAAACAGCCGCAGCAAATATAGTAACCCAACGCCGAAGCCTGGGTGAAAACAAGTTGATCAAAGCATCAACGCCAAGGTGTGCTGTCACTTTAACAGCATGGCTGATGCCGAACAAAACCAACCAAGCAAACAGAAATGTTGTCGCTTCCAAACCCCAGATCAAACCAGTGTTAAAGCCATAGCGCAAGACAACATTTACGAATGTAATAAGGGTCATGAGACCCAGAAGAATCGCAATTGCTGTCTCTTCAATCTCGTTGATGCAGCGGCTCAATCGCGACTGCGCGCGGGGTGATTGTAACGACATGATGGGGATTCCTCAAAAAGAAGTTTGGCCCGCATTTCTGCGGGCCAAACAGTTGGCATGTAGACTTAATGTTTTGCGTTGATTGCTTGTGCGGCATCGACATTATCTTGGCCAACATCACCCACAAACTGGGCCCAAACTGGCATCATGGCAGCAACCCATTCAGCGCGCTGATCGGCTGTCAAGGAACGAACAACCCCACCAGCGTCCAAGATCGCTTGCTTGGCAGAAGCGTTCACTGCAGTGGATTCACCGTTGCGAGCTTCGGTAACTTCAGCCATGATCGTCGTCAGTTGTTCGCGAATATCTGTTGGCAGGCCGTCCCAGAAATCAGTTGAAGTCACAACAAGGTAATCGATCACGCCGTGATCAGTCTCAGTTGTGCCATCTTGAACTTCAAAGAATTTTTTTCCGAAAATGTTGGACCATGTGTTTTCTTGTCCGTCCACAACACCTGTTTGCAAAGCGCCATAAACCTCAGAAAATGCCATCGGCTGCGGGCTTGCGCCCATGGCCGCCATTTGAGCTTTCAAAACTTCAGAGTTCTGAACTCGGAATTTCAAGCCGTTTGCATCAGATGGGACATTCAAAGGAACGTTTGCTGACATTTGCTTCATACCATTGTGCCAAAATGCCAGACCCAAGAGGCCACGTTTGGTCATTGATTCTTTCATTGCTTGACCAGTTGCGGACGTTTGAAACTCATCAACCGCGTTGATATTTTTAAACATAAATGGCAAATCAAAGATGCGGAATTGCTTTGTGAACTGCTCGAATTTTGACAGCGAAGGTGCCGCCATTTGAACGTCGCCCTGCAGCAAAGCTTCTAGCACTTGATCATCGTTATAAAGTGTTGTGTTTGGAAACACCTCAACGCAAGCTTTGCCGTTCATTTCTGTATTAACCCGCTCCATCAACAACGTGGCAGCGATCCCTTTTGGGTGCTTGTCAGTGTTGGTAACGTGGCTAAATTTGATTACAATTTCGCCAGCATCACAGGCCGCAGTAGCGGCGCCTGCTGAAAATGACAGCGCAACAGCGGCAGCAGCCGCAGTAAAATATTTCATGGTATCCTCCCAAAGTAACCGGTTGTGACCGGAGTGCTAGTGATTGTAGGTTATGGAGAGGATAAAACAAGCGGTAATACCATTTCAGTACACAGAAGACGAAATACCTCAGGTATCGCTTATCTCTTCAATTGCTTTAAGGCGTATGAGCCAATGAAAACATTCAATCAATCTCCAACCGCCCCAATCTTCGTGCAGAACCCCTACCCGGCCTATGATTCCGCGCGGGCCATGGGCGATGTGGTTTGGTGGGAGGATTACACCATGCCCGCCGCCGTCAGCCACAGGGCCGTGCGGATGATTCTAAGCAACAGAGACTTGGGTCGAGAACCGCTCGCACCGCCAGGATGCCCGGCCCATATTGCGGAGTGGCAAGCCAATGAATCGCACTCCATGCTTGAGCTGGAGCCCCCACGCCACAGCCGCCTGCGCGGATTAGTTTTGCGGGCCTTCACGGGTCGCAAAGTCGCCGCCATGGCACCAGAAATCTCCGCCACCTGCCATCGGCTCATTGATGCCTTTCCAGATCACCCCTTCGATTTTCTCGATGCATTCGCGCGCCCCTTGCCCGTACATGTGATTGCAACCCTGCTGGGTGTGCCAACAGATCGCTGCGATGACCTGTTGCGCTGGTCCAACGCAATGGTGGCAATGTATCAATCCGGCCGCAGCTATGAAGCTGAACTGGCCGCCAATCAGGCCACAGTGGATTTCACCGCATTTCTTAACAGCTACATCACCCATCGCCGCGTTCATCCCCGCGAAGATCTTTTATCAGATCTGATTGCAGCGGAAGAGGCGGGCGAGAAGCTCACTGGAGAGGAGTTGATTTCAACCTGCATCCTGCTGCTCAATGCCGGGCATGAGGCCACCGTCCACACCCTTGGCAACGCGCTCAAAACTCTCCTGCCACTGACCTTTCGTGATGTAACACCAGCTTTGGTTGAAGAAGTCCTGCGCTATGATCCACCGCTGCATGTTTTTACCCGACATGCCTATAAGGACATCGATTGTTTCGGACTTGAAATCAAAAAGGGCCAAGAGGTCGCTTGCGTTTTGGCGGCGGCCAACCGTGACCCTGCTTTTGCGGAAAACCCCAATCGGTTTGATCCCACCCGCAAACTCAGCCAGCACCAATCCTTCGGCTCAGGTCTGCATTTTTGTGTCGGCGCACCTTTGGCGCGGCTGGAAATCTCAATTGGGCTGCAAATCCTATTCGACCGCTGCCCCAACTTACAAATATCTGAGGCGCCCCGATATGCCGACACCTATCACTTCCACGGGCTGACCCAGTTGATGGTACGGTGAGACGCTCGCCCAAGTCTTTCCACCGAAAGGCCAGAGCAGTCCGCTTAATGTCTCGGACCACATCTCAAATACCCCTTTCACGATTCAAATTTCATGCTAAAGTTTCCGTATGAACCTAAATCTACGTACCCCAGCCGGGACCCACATCTCAAACTTCAGCTTTGGCACCATGCAGTGGGGCGGCAAGGCCGATGCCACTGACAGCCGCGCAATGTATGACCTGGCCCGCGCCGCTGGCATCAATTTCTTTGACACCGCCCACGGCTATACCGGCGGCGCATCCGAAACTCTACTAGGTGAATTTGTCGCTGCAGATCGAAACGATCTTTTCATCGCCACGAAGTGCGCCTCGACGGGAGATTGCCGCCCCGAAGCTATTGCACAAGACTTCGAAGACAGCCTGGGGCGTCTAAATATGGACAGTGTTGACATGCTCTACATGCATCGCTGGTCTGATGAGGTTCCACTGGAAGCTACTTATGAGGTGCTCGCCAAACTGGTGCAGGCCGGCCGCGTACGCCACATTGGGGTTTCCAATTATGCCGCTTGGCAGGTGATGAAGGCCATCCGTGTTGCAGCATCATTTGATCTAAAAATTGAGATGTTGCAGCCGATGTATAGCTTGGTCAAACGCCAAGCAGAGGTTGAAATGTTGCCCATGTGCAGATCTGAAAACATCGCCGTTGTGCCCTATTCTCCTCTGGGTGGTGGCCTGCTGACTGGCAAATATAGTCAGGGCGGTGAAGGCCGCCTCACCCATGACGCGATGTACAAGTCCCGCTATGGCCAAAATTGGATGCATTCCGCAGCCTCAGCGCTTGGTGATGTCGCCAAAGAACTTGACATCTCCCCCATCACGCTTGCGATTGCATGGGTCGCGCACAACCCAGCCATCACAGCTCCCATCCTCAGCGCAAGCAAGTGCAGCCAGCTGCAACCCTCTTTGGACGCAATGGACTACAAGTTGAACGCCGAGCTCTACGCCCGCCTCACCAATTTAACCCCAGCGCCAGCCCCAGCAACAGATCGTTCTGAAGAGGCCTGAACTCGGTAGACCTCGTTAAAACGGCGCGGGCTGGCGTATTTATATTTCTACTACCAAACTTTGAACCGTTTCAAGATCAGCACCGCCAATGCCGTCATGCCGACCAGTGATAGGCGAAGCGTGGAGAAAGCCCATGCCCATTCCAGCCCCGATATGCCGGCTACATTGACCCCAAATAGGCCAGTCACGAACCCCAAGGGCAAAAATATTACAGCTATGATGGACAGGACATAACTGTTTTGCCCTTGCTTATAGACATGCTGCGCTTGGGTATGATCAAAAAGCGCAGCCAGGCGTGATGCAGTCGACGCCATCTCTTCCACATTACGGCGCATGAGATTTTCCAGCTCATTAAGCTCTGCCGAATTTGGGCACTCGTTTTCGGATCAAATATGCACCAAGTTTTCCAAGGCCTGAGCTTGTGGCGCGATATATCTGTGAATACGGATAACATCCCTCCGCAATTGCGCAAACTCAACGCCCGGCATATTCCGCTCACTCTCAAAATTTATTCTTCGAAAGTGAGCATCGCCTCTTCCATTTCAATACTTTTTCTTTGAATACGTATCAATAGGCCCGCTACCGTATCAGCTAAAAGCGCCCAAGACGTGCTTGGAGCATGGCCTGTCTCAGCCGTTTTTCGAATATCATCAACAGCAAGCAGCTTTCGGCGGCGTACAGTTACAACTGTATTTTCAGTCACCCAAGCACGCAAGGACACCATATCTTCGTCGTCATCGCCCGGGTTGAGGTTCATTCCACGCGGAGCAACAATGGCTCCGTTGTCAAATCCAGTTGCTCGAGGACGGGTTTCCACTTGCATTAAGCTTTAGACAACAACCTCCGGCACAGTGTTCATCGCCCAGGGTAAAAGATCTTCATCGCCGAGATCCCAATGGCTCCACCAATAGCAATTTTGACGCATTGGATCTGTTTGCAAAACAGTGTGCGCTGCAACAGATGTATCAATATCAAAGGCGCAAAGAGCCGGCATAGGTGTCTTTCCTTGAGTTAAGTGAACTAGCTTTTCATATGTCTACGTCGGGTAGGCTGTTGTTCTGGTTATCCGAGTTCTTATTGAGCAGTGATTTTCCAAAATCATATCCCTCAAGATATTCTGAAGATCGCCCTTCCGGCGTCTTTCCATTGCTGAGAATGGCATCTTCCACACCGTCCTTAAAATTCTTTATATGAAAGAACGGTCGAATTTTATTATTGGTCAAGTCCGTCATCTTATTGTCCACAACCACCACTGATTAAGCATTCACTTTGTCTACAGCCAACTTGCCATCATTCAACAGGCGCTGCAAATCTTTGCTACCGCCAACAAGCGTTTGATCGACAAATATCATCGGAAAAGTTGGCCAACCTGTCCACATTTTAAGTGCCAAGCGCCATCTCCACTGCGATGCATAGCCACCGTACTCCAAATAAGTAAACTCAGTACCAGCTTTTTTTGAGAGCCTTGCGCGCACCATAAACCGCATCATCATAGCGCATACCAACCACAACCACACGATTTACGGATACAGCCGCCTTAACCTCATCAACGATATCTATGTGATAGCCTTCAACCTGATCTTTGATGCTCGCATGAATTGCAGTGGAGCTAAGCATTTTGCGCATATCTAAGGCTTTTTCATTTGGATTACTTGGACTGTTACCGTTTTGTTATTAAGCTGTTGTGACCGCATTGGGCAGACAAATTTAGGTGTGATTTCCCATTACCTTATTGTCATCCAATTACACTGTTTAATCAGAAACTTAAAATACCTAATTCATAACAAAGGTCACATAGCTTCATTCCACTGGGGCGCATAAAGGCATAATGATTGACTATGGCAAAACAATATTTTCAAAGGTATCACGGGTCAATCTGTGCAACTGATCGAAGAAAGCATCCCCATGAGCGCCTTAAATTCTGAGATCATTCTACACAATTATCCGCAATCTCCGGTAGCTGAAAAAGCTCGGGTGGCCTTGGGTATAAAAGGTTTATCCTGGTGGTCGGTCGAGATCCCGCGGTTGGCGCCCAAGCCCATGCTCACAAAGTTGACCGGCGGATACAGGCGAACTCCCGTGATGCAGATCGGCGCTGATATCTATTGCGACAGCCAGTGTATCATCCGCGAGTTGGAACGTCGGCACCCCTCACCTTCCTTTTTCCCATCATCCGATGGCGACCTCATGTGGTGTCTCAGCCGCTGGACCGACGGGCCAATGTTTGAACTAGCGGTCAAGCTTGTCTTGGGGGCTGCAGGCGATGCGCTGCCAAAGGATTTTGCTGAAGATCGTGGGCGACTATATTTGGGATCAGACTGGAGCGAAGGGCTGAAAGCTGCCAATGCAGCCCTGCCCCACTTGGCCGCTCAATTTCGCACAGCGCTGAGCTGGGCGAATGACCAGCTGTCTGACAACCGAGACTTCCTGCTTGGACAGGCGCCCGCTGCGATAGACGCGCAACTTTACCACATAGTTTGGTTCATTCGCGGCCGTTGGGACCGTGGCCCTGTCTTTTTGTCCGAGTTCACACAGATTGAGCGTTGGGAACAAAGCGTAGCCGAAATCGGCCATGGAATGATGACAGACATGTTGCCTGAGGATGCAATTTTGCACGCGCGCGACTGTGAACCAATAACTGCCCCTGCGGTGGATCCGTTTGACCCACAGGGCCTTATTCCCGGAATGCAGGTGACCGTCTCCCCTGATCTTGATGGAGGGGAACAACCTGTTCACGGAGAAGTGGTTTTTGCCACCAGCGACACGATCTCCCTACTGCGGAAGGATCCAGACGTCGGTAACATCGGCGTGCACTTTCCGCGGGCCGGTTACCGCGTGGATATTTTGGGTTGAGGCAACGCGAAGCATATTGAAAGGGACAGGATACTCACCAGATCACCTACGTCCCGATGACCCCATGTCTAGGCTCACCACTGCAATTCCGCCCAGTACAAACAAGCCGGCCACCCACACGCGCAAGTCAGGGGTTTTGCTAGAAACACCACACCATCGCCCACGGCAAGAATTGGCGTTCTGAGTTGAGCAACGGCCGCGATGGTGGTGGGTAAATGCGGCAGCACGCGGTACCACAGCGCATAGGCCTAACCAGATGTGACCGCCCCGGCAACTAATGCCAAGACAATGCCGCTCAAAGGCAGCTATCCACCCAAAAACACCAAAGGCACAGAGCGACACGCGGCTAAAATAAATCCCCGCTAAACAGGCTGTATGCGCGTCTGCGTAAGTCTGAGCTGGGACTCTATGAATTACTAGGGAGCA
>Ga0209712_10000166_pt1 | contig 58380 bp, 52 predicted proteins | sample ArcOceMetagenome_FD_187443 | JGI IMG/M metagenome (GOLD analysis project Ga0209712, IMG submission 187443) | Marine eukaryotic phytoplankton communities from Arctic Ocean - Arctic Ocean - Greenland ARC118M Metagenome (SPAdes) (version 2) | ecosystem: Environmental > Aquatic > Marine > Oceanic...
TTTTATCAGTAATACTTAAACCATTCGGACGCGGGATGGAGCAGTCTGGTAGCTCGTCGGGCTCATAACCCGAAGGTCGTCAGTTCAAATCTGGCTCCCGCAACCAATTCAATAAAATAAAATAAAATTCAGCTCATACAGCTAAAATCCCCAGTAAACCTCTAATAACCGTCTAACCTACACTTTCTCATTAAAATTCCGCCTAATAATAGTAATATTTACAATAGATAAGTTAATTAATAAACTCCTGTCGATTAATGCCATACTTTTTTAACTTTGAAGATAAGGTTGTTGGTTTTAAACCTAAGAGTTCTGCCGCGCCATTATCACCATAAATTTTACCTCGGCAATGCTTTAGGGCATTAGCTAAGTTGGTTTTCTCAATTAACTTTTGCTCTTGAACCGTTATTAACTGCGGCGCTACTTTAAGGTTAACTGCGATAGGATTGCTTATGGTTTCATCCGCTAGGAAATCAAAACTTATTTTATTACTTTGTGCTAATATTATTTGGCGTTCAATAATATTTTCTAGCTCTCGAATATTACCCGGCCAATGATAGCTTGTTAATAGTTGCATTTGTGTAATAGAAACCTCTGAATGGCTCCTATTTAAGTTCAGACATATTTTATCAATGAAATGCTTCACTAACAGAGGGATGTCATCAGCACGTTCACGTAATGCTGGGGAATGAACTGGGAAGACGTTAAGCCTAAAGTATAAATCTTCTCGAAATTTATGTTGTTCCACTAATTTTTTCAGATCTTGATTGGTTGCAGATATTACCCTGACATTAACATTTCTCGTTTTTGACTCCCCTACTCGTTCAAATTGTTGCTCTTGTAAGACACGTAATAATTTGCCTTGCAGTTGCAGCGGGATTTCACCGACCTCGTCTAAAAAGATAGTGGCGCCGTCGGCGAGTTCAAAGCGGCCAATACGATCTGAAATTGCCCCTGAAAAAGCCCCTTTGACATGACCAAAAAATTCACTTTCAAATAAGTCAGCAGGAATAGCCGCACAATTAACACGAATTAACGGTCTGGCTTTTCGTTCACTGACTTCATGAATCGCTCGAGCAATAAGTTCTTTGCCAGTGCCTGACTCACCAGTGATCAGTACGTTAGCTGTTGTTGGCCCCACTAATTCTATTTGATTGACCATATACTGCACTTTACTACTCTGACCAATGATCTGGTGATGATTAAAGTCAGCATTTAATTCTTCTAATAGATAGGCATTATCCATTTCAAGTCGTTCTTTAAGCGTATCCACCTCTTTCAATGCCTTAAGCAATTTTATTTGGATCAATTTTCTCTGAGTTATATCTCTAAAAATGACCACAGCGCCAATTAATAAGCCATTTTCAGTAACTGGTGTGCTCTTATATTCAACGGCAATAGCTTGACCATTTTTGGCCCAAAACACTTCATCGTCAACGCTATGGACTTCTCCATCTTTAAAAGCAGAATAAATCGGGCATTGGTGCGCATGATAATGTTCGCCACTCGCATGAGAGTGATGGATAGCATCATGTATATTTTTACCCACCAGTTCTTGTTTTTTCCAACCTAATATTTGCTCTGCTGCACTATTGACAAAGGTGGTATTGCCCTCAACATCAACCCCATAGATACCATCACCGACAGCACTTAATAATAATTGATTTTGTCGTTCAATTTCTTCAAATACGGTTTCGTTAGCATTCCAATGAACAAGACCCGCTTGATATTCTGCCTGAGCAATCGCCTGATGATAGCGAGCAAAAGTGACTTTAGCATTTTGACAAGATAACAAAAGCTTATCGTCGATAGCACTGGCGGTTATGTCCAAATATATTTTTTCATGATTAATCACCATAAATAAGTCATTGGACCAAGCGTCACCTTGTTCGAGTATCTGTTGAGTAAAACTAAGCAATTTATCTAAACAACCATTAAAAAATTGGCTAACCGTTAGCTTGGTTAACTCATCGTTGTTAATGCCAAATAATGCTGATGCTTTTTTATTTGCTTGCAAAATTTGATTACTAAAAGGGTCAATGTATAACAAGGCCTTAGGGGCATTTAAAAATAAGCACTCTTTGATAATATCTCTCCAGATAACGTTTTATTTATTACCACAATACAATTATCAAGCCAAACAACGAAATATCGTTTAACTGGCACGAAATATCGTTTACCACGAAATTTCGTGTTAGCAAAATACCATCCATCAAAAATTAAAACTAATAATTTCAATGGGTTAAGTAAACCCATCATCTTGGCACAATAATCGCTATAACCAATAGCAAATAGCCACAGTAGATAGTGTTCAATGAAAAACAGCACGGAATTTCAACTTCTGCACCGTTTTGACCAAAATGCACTAACAACATACAACTAAATGACTGTAGCAATAAATTTTTACCCTTAATCTACTAACCCAAGGAAATAATATGAATAAGCTCGATGTAACCGAAGCAATATTTACAATAAAAAAAGAGAAAAGTTTATCTTGGCAAGAAATTGCTGATGATATTGGTATGTCAGTTGTTTGGACAACGTCTGCTTGCTTAGGCATGAATAGTTGTAAAGAAGCCGAAGCCGAAAAGTTAGTGAATGTTATCGGTTTACCGGCAGAAGCAAAAGCGGCCTTAATGGAATACCCGACTAAAGAATGGGATAAGTCTGTTCCGCAAGACCCTTTGGTTTATCGATTATATGAAGTGGTTGGCGTTTATGGTGAGACATTAAAAGAAGTCATTCAAGAAAAGTTTGGCGACGGCATTATGAGCGCTATCGATTTCTCAATGGAAGTGGACAAAGAAGAAAACCCTAAAGGCGATCGGGTAATTTTAACCTTAAATGGTAAATTTTTACCTTATGCCTCTTGGTAACCATTTTGGTGCGATTTTTTAACTAATGCTCGTTATATGTTCAATTAATCAAACTAACATCAATAAAAAAAACAGCTAAACCAATAAATTCAACAACTTAACTAATTGGCATTTAATTTGCCTAATCAGTAAAGAAATAAAAATAACTTACTCAACTTTAAAGAGATATAGCAATGGCGTATATAGAACCCAGTGAATTTGTAACCAAGATGGTCGACACCGGTGAACAAAAAGTTTACATGTCGACTAAAGATACCATTATCCGTGCCTTTATGGCCGGGGCAATTTTAGGTTTAGCAGCAGTATTTGCTATTACGGTTGCCACAAAAACAGGGAGTCCCATTTTAGGTGCTTGTCTTTTCCCTGTTGGCTTTATCATGCTTTATTTAATGAAGTTTGATCTACTCACCGGTGTCTTCACTCTTGTACCGTTGGCATTATTAGATAAACGTCCCGGTGTAACCTTTGGTGGAGTCATGAGGAACTGGGGACTGGTCTTCCTGGGCAACTTTGGTGGTGCGTTAACCACTGCATTCCTGATGTCCTTTATCTTAACCTATGGTTATTCAACTGAAGGCGGCGCAATAGCGGCAAAGGTAGCTACTATTGGTGAATCGAGAACCTTAGGCTATCAAGAACATGGTTTATCAGGTTGGATAACGATATTTTTCCGCGGCATGTTATGTAACTGGATGGTCTCTATGGGTGTAGTGGGTGCGATGATTTCAACATCAGCCGGCGCTAAAATGGCCGCTATGTGGATGCCTGTTATGTTGTTCTTCTTCATGGGTTTTGAGCATTCAATTGTTAACATGTTTTTATTCCCATTCTCTATGATCATGGGTGGTGAATTTACCGTTTATGATTACTTGGTATGGAATGAAATTCCAACGGTATTAGGTAACCTCGCTGGTGGTTTATTATTAGTTGGCTTACCACTGTACCTAACGCATGTTAAAACGTCGCCAAACAGAGTATTGGCTAAGTAATACATGCACCATGTCTTAAGTTGTCTAACAACTGACATACTGTAGTTTGTATCAATTAAGCAAAGACTTTGTAATTACTATTACAAAGTCTTTTTCTTCTTATAAACTCTTAGTAATAATAATAAAAATTATAGGAAATAAGTCATGAGTCAGCCCTTAACTGTCAGTATTGGAGGTGCAACCAATAAAGGTATAAAAACGGTTAACCAAGACTTTATCGGTAGTGTTATTCCGCCTGAGCCGATGTTAAGTAGCAAAGGTATTGTAATGGCTATGGCTGATGGTATTAGCTCAAGTGAGGTCAGTCAAATTGCGAGTGAAACAGCCATCTCTGGTTTTTTGGAAGATTACTACTGCACATCAGAATCATGGTCGGTTAAAACCTCCGCTCAAAAAGTTATTCGATCAATTAATTCATGGCTTTATGCACAAACTCGTAATAGCCCCTATCGTTTTGATAAAGATAAAGGGTATGTTTGCACCTTCAGTGCACTGGTACTGAAATCAAATACTGCCCATCTTTTTCATTCAGGCGACACCCGAATCTACCGTTTATCTGGGCAGCAATTAGAACAGCTCACTGAAGATCATCGGCGTGTGGTCTCTGCTGACGTAAGCTATCTAACACGCGCTTTGGGTATCGAGCAAACCTTTGATATTGACTACCAAACTAAGTTACTGGAGCAAAATGACATTTATATTATTGCCACTGACGGTGTTTACGAATTTTTAGAGGGGGGTCAAATAGCTAATATCATACTAAACAGTACGTCTTTAACTATCGCTGCCGAGACAATAATACAACAAGCATTGAGTTTAGGGAGTGATGACAACCTCAGTGTTCAGATAGTACGCATTGATCATGTCCCTCAATATCAGCTTGATGAAGTACATCAACTAACGATGTTGCCTCTACCACCCAGGCTTTTGCCTAGAATGCAATTTGATGGTTATGATATTCTGCGTGAAATTTATATTAGCAGTCGCAGTCATGTCTTTTTAGCGCGTGACATAGCTAGTCAACAAACTGTGGTAATAAAAACACCATCGACAGAATTAAGAAATGATAAGCAGTACCTTGAACGGTTTATGCTTGAAGAATGGATCGCTAAACGGATAAATAATCCCCATGTGGCTAAAGCGGTAATCGCCAATCGAAAGCGAAATTTTTTGTACCTAGTGACCGAATTTATTGACGGCATCTCATTAAACCAGTGGATGATAGACAACCCTAAGCCTAAATTAGAACAAGTTAGAGACATTATTGAGCAAACAGCAAAAGGGTTGCAGGCTTTTCACCGACAAGAAATGATTCATCAAGACCTGCGGCCAGCCAACATCATGATTGACAGTACCAACACAGTGAAAATCATCGATTTTGGCTCGACCTTTATCGCCGGTGTTACCGACGCTAACACCGAAGAAATTATGCGGGGTACGATTCGTTATTCAGCCCCAGAGTATTTTTTAGGTCAGCTTGGCAGCCAATCATCTGATATTTTTGCCTTAGCCGTTATTACGTATCAAATGTTATCGGGTAAATTTCCATACAGTGCTAAAATAGCACAGGCTAAAAGCGTATCAGCTCAAAATAAGCTTAACTATAAGTCTCTGATAAATGATGACTCAGAGTTACCCGTTTGGCTTGATGATACCCTTGAACATGCCCTAAAAATGAACCCATTAAAACGTTATAATGAGCTGTCAGAATTTATTCATGATTTGCGCCAGCCGAACAAGTTGTTTTTAGCCAAAACCAGACCACCGTTGCTGCAACGCGACCCAGTAATGTTTTGGCAAGGGATTAGTTTTCTATTATTTATTGTTTTGATAATACAGGCTGTTTAATGTCGCTGATTGTTTATCCTAGGTAATAACTGAGACGGTTGCAATTCATCACTGGGGCATTTTAACTTAGATCAAGTGGTCTAAGCAAACCGTCAAGCCAGGAGTTAGTGCAAAGCTTTACACTAACAATGTTTGACCTTTGATACTGCTTAGTTCAGCCAATTCCAGTATTTTCATAACGGCTATGCCATCGTTAGGGTTAACAGGATTAATTCCCCCAGAGGTTAACGCTTCAACTATTTCTAGGTAATATTGCTGATAACAGCCCTTTTCAGTTTCAATAAGTACACTCGAAGCTTCCGAATACAAGCGTCCATAATTTTCTATCCGTTCACTACCATATAAGGCTTCATTTGGTGCTATAGCCTGTTTTAATTGCTCTTCTTGGGGATCTAAGCCGTATTTAACAAAACTGCCCTTGGTACCTTCAAGACGAAAACGGTTGTTTGGTGCTGCCGAAAATGAACTGGCGTGCAGGACAACTTCAAGATTTTTATAATGCAGTTGGACATGAAAATAGTCTGCCGTTTTGGCACCCTCTCTTGTTGGTAAACATCTAGCGGTTATTGCTTGGGGCAAGCCAAAAAGGTTAACTGCCTGGTCAACTAAGTGTGAGCCTAAATCAAACCATATCCCTGAGCCTTGACCGGGTTGCTCTCGCCACCGCTGTCTAACCGTAGGACGAAAACGGTCAAAGTGAGACTCAAAAAAACGCACTTCACCGACCTGATTATTGTTGAGTAACTTTTTAACCGTTAAAAAGTCGCCGTCCCAACGCCTATTATGAAATACCGATAAAATTAAAGAACGTTTATCCGCTAAATCGGCTAATGCTTGCGCTTCTTGAGATGTGGTCACCATGGGTTTTTCAAGAATTACATTGATGCCATTTTCTAAGCACTGTTTAGCTAATGGGTAATGAACATCATTAGGTGCAGTAATGACCACTAAGTCAATATTTCCACTGGTAATTAATTGGTGAGCAGTTTCAAAAATTAATACCTCAGGGTAGCTCTGCTCTATCGTGTCTTTTTGAGAACTACTGATTGCCGCTAATGTTAGGGATGTTGATGTTTCTATTAAGGGTATATGGAATGTTTTAGCGGAATAGCCGTGGCCGATGACACCAACTTTTATCATGAAGAGATAACCTATATTTAAATTACAAAACGTTTAACAGACAAGCAAGCTGACGAAGAAGAAAAACCGAGAAAATAAAAAACTAGCTGCTGTGATGGCAGCTAGGATAAAATTATGGCCTATTAGTGAGTAATAGGCTTGTCAGTATTAGGCCTTGTCTAACGCTTGACTCACATCAGCAATAATATCGTCGATGTGTTCAATACCAACAGATATTCTAATCAAATCGGCACTGACACCTGCAGAAGCTAATTCTTTCTCATTTAACTGACGATGAGTCGTTGAGGCAGGATGACAAGCGAGTGATTTTGCGTCACCAATATTGACCAGGCGTAAAATCATCTCGAGTGAATCAATGAACCTTGCACAAGCTTCAATACCACCGTCAACGCCAAAACTTAAAATACCTGAAGCCTTGGAATTGGTGATTTTTTTACAATTATCAAAGTAAGGGCTATTAGGTAATGCCGCATAATTGACCCATTTAACTTTTTTGTGTTCTTGAAGAAAAGTGGCAAGTTTTTCCGCATTTTCACAATGGCGGTCCATCCGCAGACCTAAGGTTTCAAGCCCTTGTAAAATTTGAAAGGCGTTCATTGGCGATATAGCCGCACCGGTATTTCTCAAAGGCACAACCCGACAACGTCCGATATAAGCAGCAGCACCTAGTGCTTCGGTGTAAACAACGTCATGGTATGAGGGATCTGGCTCATTTAATACCGGGAAACGGGCTTTATTTGCTACCCAATCAAATTTACCTGAGTCAACAATTACACCACCAATTGAGGTACCATGGCCGCCAATATATTTGGTCAGTGAATGCACAACGATATCAGCACCTAGTTCAAATGGTCGGCATAGGTAAGGGGTAGCGACGGTATTATCAACAATCAAGGGCACACCATACTTATGAGCTATTTCTGATAATCGGCTAATATCGACGATGTTGCCCGCTGGGTTTCCGATAGACTCACAAAATATCGCTTTAGTTTTGTCGTCAATCGCTTTTTCAAAGCCTTCAAAATCGTCATAGGAAACCATACGAGCCTCAATACCTTGTTTGGGTAATGAGTGGGCAAAAAAGTTATAAGTACCACCGTACAATTGGCTAGTACTCACAATATTATCACCAAGTTCACAGATACATTGAATAGCGTAAGTAATAGCAGCCATTCCAGAAGCCACACATAGAGCACCAATGCCACCTTCCATTGCAGCAATACGTTTCTCTAAAACGTCAGTGGTTGGGTTCATAATACGGGTATAGATATTACCTGGCACTTTAAGATCAAATAAATCAGCACCGTGTTGGGTATCATCAAAAGTATAAGACGTTGTCAAATAAATCGGCACAGCGGCCGCTTTTGTTGTTTCTTCCGACTTATACCCTTCATGTAAGGCAATTGATTCTAATTTCATACTATTTACTTCCTAAGTGATGATACTGATTAATTATTATATAATACAAGGCAATCTTATTGGGTTAACTTTATAGACACTTAACGTGTCTTATTCTTTTTCTATAAAACTACAGTTAAGGTAGACAATAAATCTTTATTTCTTTATTTAAATCTTCTAAAAAAGTTTACTGCCTCTACTTTATGTCTTCTTTAGAGGCTAAATAGACGACATAAATAATACCTAAAACTGGAATTATTGAAAATACAAAGCCCAACGCTGACGCTTTAAAAGGTGAATGAGTTTTACGGACACCAATAAAATAACTCATAATTCCAACTATTATCATCAAGGATAAAATGATCAGACTTAATTGCATTATATTAAAATTCATCGAAAATACTCATGGGTAAATAAAACATCAACATATATTATTGTTACTATCTACTTTCTACTTTTTAATAGCTAATATCTAATAATAATAACTTATTCAAAAAGTTATCAGTAAGCTCGTCTTGATATAACGCTTCAATAGAGAGTATTTTTAAAGTGCATTGAACTGATCTAACCAGTCAATAAAAGTATTAGACACTTTATTAACCGTCGATAAGTCATAGTCAAAAAACCATATCGGTATATCTATTTGCTTAGTCACACAGTCTGCTAGTTTAAAACAAAACATATTGCCCTTACAGTCAGAGGCAAACAAAACATGTCCTTTAGGCATGCCACTCATTTCATATAACTTAGATAGTGAGTAAACATCTTCTAAACTTAAAAAGTCTTGTACTTCAGAAATATTGGCCTGTAGGTCACAAATTTTAGTTAACACATTAGGTGAATGAACTAAGCCATAGGTAGAGAGTAAATACTTATAGGAGTCAGGTAAAAAGATTTTTAATTTTGACTCTAGCGCTTCAATATCATGGTTACTGATTGGAGTCATAGCATTTTTGCTCCCCCAATTTTTTACAAACAAATCGATGCTATTCATTTAGTAGCACTCCAAAAAGGCTAACGCTCTGTCGACTGAATAAAGTGATGAACTAAATAACAGCCTGCTACTTATGACCAAGAGCTATCTAGTTCTCTTCATTTTCTGAGATGGGTTGAATGTCTTGCGGTTGAATAATTTCTTGCTCTAGTGGTTGATTTTCATCTACACCTGCTTTTTTTAAACGCTTCTCTTCCTTCTTTTTCTTTTTTGCTATTTCTTTCTGGCGCTTTGCAAAAGTGTAATTGGGCTTAGCCATTAATATTTTCCTCGGGATAAATGTAAAATTATATACTTTAGAATACGTTATTTCACAATAAATTGCGCTCTTTGTAAAATTGATATGCCCAAAAAATATAATAGCGCATCAATCGATAGGAAATATTGACCGCTATTGAACGTCTAAAAATTTATTTAAAACACTAATCATCGCTAGTTAAAATGGTGGGCAACGAATACTATCGTTTATGATTAGTTGATTTGCACTTAACTGTAGATAAAAAAAGGAGGGTTAATTAAAACACTCCTTTGAAATATAGCATCAGACAACCATTAACGGGCTATTCATAATAACTCAGATCTAAATTTATCTAGACTCTATTGAAGCTATCATCAGCTGTTACACAACCTATAAAATTAACTATAAAAAGCTTCAACAGCTCCTTTTAGGGTAATCAAGAGAGGCTGTCCTCGGCGGTCAAGTGCCTTAGGCGAAGGAATTTTAACCCAACCTTCACTAATACAATATTCCTCAACATCGAAACGTTCTTTACCATTAAGAAGAATTCCAATGCTGTGTTCGAAAATTTCTGCCACATGATGTGGGCTTCTTGGATTACCTGAGAGGCGATCTGGTAAAGCGGGCTTCGCTTGAGTGTCGTTCATGTTTGTGACCTGAAGTAAATAAAAGTGCGCTATTGTAGACAATTACGTCCAAGCGCTCAATAACGGCAGGAGAATTTATAGTCAAAACCTGAATCCAATGACTATAAATGACCAAACCTGCACTGTAGATAATAATAAGTTGTAATTTATGCGTATAAAAGCCACTTTATTTATAACCCTATTAGAGGTAAGTAATTACGGCTAAAAAATTTTAATTGTAATTACCATCATTAGGCTGTTATTAACGACACGATCAATTAACTGGTTTATATAACCAAAACCACCAGATAATAAAACCAATAAGTGCTATACCCAGTATATTAATTACCACCATCATCTAGCCCCTTAATGTTCTTCGGCTTTAAAAAAACGAAGGCGATTAGCATTCGTCACTACCGTTAATGATGAAAAAGCCATGGCTGCACCGGCAATAACGGGACTTAGTAAAAGACCAAAAAATGGATAAAGCGCACCAGCGGCAATAGGAATACCGCCAATGTTATAAATAAAAGCCCCGACAAGGTTTTGCTTTATATTACGCAAGGTCGCTTTACTCACCGCGATGCAATCAGCTAAACCATGTAATGACCCTCTCATTAAGGTAATATCGGCACTTTCAATAGCAACGTCTGTGCCGGTACCAATAGCAAAGCCAACATCAGCGAAGGCAAGTGCGGGGGCATCATTAATACCGTCACCAGTCATGCCTACCACTTCATGTTGACTTTGAAGTGTCTTAACTTTCTCGGCCTTGTCTTTGGGTAAGACCTCTGCAACATACTCGGTGATTCCTACCTTTTTGGCGACTGCCGCTGCGGTATCCTTATTATCACCTGTTAACATGATTACCCGAATATTATTCGCTTGAAGACGCTTAATTGCCTCGATGGCGTCGGGTTTAATTGGATCAGCAACCGCAATAATAGCGGCGAGATTTTTATTAATAGCAAAAAACATCGGTGTTTTGGCTTCTTTAGCAAAAGACTGTGCCTTGGCAATGAAGGCTGAAATATCTATCCCTTGCTCTGTCATCAACTTTTCGTTACCCAATAATAACCCCTTATCTTGATAGCTTCCTTCAACGCCGTGGCCGGCAATTGCCTCAAATCTATCAATGGTGAGTAAGGCTAAGTTTTTTACTAAGGCACTTTCAACAATGGCTTGTGCTAGTGGATGCTCAGAGTTATTTTCAATACTAGCGGCCAGTTGTAATATATGCTTTTCATCTAAGTTGTTATCACCTTCACCGGTAAGTAAAATATCAGTAACTTTAGGTGAGCCCTCAGTAATTGTGCCGGTTTTATCTAAAATCATTACCGTTATTTTTGACGCTGTTTGAAGTGCTTCACCATTACGAATGAGAATACCGGCTTCTGCCGCTTTTCCCACGCCGACCATTACGGATATTGGCGTTGCTAACCCTAACGCACAGGGGCAGGCAATAATCAGCACTGTCATTGCAGAAACCATCGCAAATACAACCGCGGGATCAGGACCAAAATTCAGCCATAACAATGCGCTAGCAATAGAAAGAATCATCACGGTTGGCACAAAGAAAGCGGAAATAATGTCGGCTAAACGAGCTATGGGTGGCTTTGAGTTTTGCGCTCGTTTCACCATAGTAATAATTTGTGCAAGTGCGGTATCTTTGCCAATACGAGTGGCTTTAAATAATATTGAGCCTGACTTATTTAGTGTGCCAGCAACAACCTCGTCATTTTCACTTTTTTGGACCGGCATAGGTTCACCCGTAAGCATTGACTGATCAATTGAGGTATTGCCTTGGATAACGATACCATCAACGGGTATTTTCTCCCCTGGATGCACTTTGACTAGATCATTTTTCAAGACTTGTTCTATCTTAATCGCTAAGAGCTTACCCTCTCGAATCACTTTAGCGGTTTTGGCTTGTAAACCAATTAAACGTTTAATAGCTTCCGAGGTCTTCCCCCTTGCTTTTAACTCAAGCGCTAGACCTAAGTTAATTAAACCAATGATCATCGATGTGGCTTCAAAATAGAGATGGCGAGCCATGAGTGGAACAATATCGGGGGCACAAACAACAATCATTGAATACGACCAAGCAGTGCCTGTCCCCAGTGCAATTAAGGTGTCCATATTAGCCGTGTGATTTTTAAAACTTTTCCATGCGCTGATATAAAAATGTTGACCTGAAAAGTACATTACGGCTAATGAAGCAAGACCAACCAGTAGCCATGAAATTCTAGCGAGGTTAGTGTCAACATGCATTTCCCCCCCTAAAAGACCATACGCCATTAAAGGTATACCTAACGATAGGGCAATCGCGGTATCTTGTATCAGCTTTTTGTAATAGAGCCGATCCGCCTGCTCTTTTTCAGCCATAACATCGATGGCATTGTTAGCATTTAATTCTTTGGCGTTATAACCTAGACCCTGAACCGCAGTAATTAATTCTTCAGGGTTTACTTGACCTGTTATTACTACCGATCTGTCAGCAAAATTCATTTCAGCAGTTGAAACACCCACCACCGTCTTTAATGCTGTTTCAATTTTTGCAACACAACTAACACACCCTACCCCCTCAATGGAAAGCTGTATTCTTGGTTCTTTCATCCTTGGTATTATTTTTTGGTTAGCCATTATCTCTCCTTAACTTAAGTCTATTTAAAAGTTAATGCTAATTCACCGAAGCATCTATCGTGATAAAATGAAAAAACGGAGCTTTCAACAAACAGGGAGTCATTACGCTATCCAAAGCGGGTTGTGTTGCCAACAGTCTACCCAGGCAGGAAAGTCATCTGCCGCCATGGGTCGAGCGATACCAAAACCTTGAGCAATGGGGCAGTTAAGCGACAATAATTTTTTACCAAGAACTTTTTTTTCAACGCCTTCAGCTATCACAGTGCGATCAAAAATATCAGCTAAACCAATAACCGCCTTAACAATAGTAAGACCTGAGGTGTCCTTGAGCATGCCCTTTACAAAGCTCTGATCAATTTTTAATAGATCACAAGGTAAGCGGCTGAGATAAGTTAACGATGAATAGCCCGTGCCAAAATCATCTAAAGCAAACTTTATCCCCATTTTTGCACATTGAGTCATCAATAGACTGACCTTAGCTATATCCTCTAGAGCGCTGGTCTCTAATATTTCTAACTGAAGAAGTTCAGGAGAAACGTCGGGATAGTCCGCTAACATTGTAGCTAATCGCTCGACAAAATCGTCACTTTGCAACTGCTTGGCACTTATGTTGACACTTACAGGGATATTTAGCCCCTGCTTTTGCCAGACCTGTATCTGTTGCAGAGCGGTATCAATAACCCATTCACCTATTTTAATACTGACTGCGTACCCTTCAATAATGGGCAAAAAAACACTGGGTGGTAATATGCCTTTTTGAGGGTGTTGCCACCGAATAAGCGCTTCGGCACCGACTACTTCATCAGTTTTCATATTCACTTTAGGTTGGTAATAGAGAACGAATTCGCCTCGTTCAAATGCCTCAGTTATATGCTCAAAGGACTCTCTCCATGTCTGTGCTGCCTTTGCTAAGCCTAAGTCAAAAAATCGATAACAATTTTTTCCCGCATCTTTTGCAATATACATCGCTTGATCAGCCTGACGAATCAGTTGGTCTGGCGAGATTCCATTTTGAGGGTAAAATGTAACGCCAATACTACTTGAAACCCTTAGTATTTGATCGTTACAGCTAATATTAGTAGATGCAGCTGAAAGCATGCGCTCTAGTACGTGTTCACAATCGCTTGTGTGATCAAGGTCGCTGAGTACTGCGATGAACTCATCACCGCCAATTCGCGCTAAAAAATCACCCGTACGCAATGCTTGTTCTAATTTTCCGGCGATAGCGATCAAAAATTGATCACCGACACTATGTCCATAGGTATCATTAATCTCTTTAAAACCGTCTAAATCAAGGTAAGCTAGTGCAAGTGATTTTTTACGCCGTTGGCTTTGTTTAATTGCCTGAGTTAATTTTTCAGCCAGTAGAGCTCTATTAGGTAGCCCTGTTAACACATCATGATGGGCCGTATGTTCAAGCTCCTCTTGGTGGGCTTTAAGATCAGTAATATCATTAAACATGGCAACATAATGCATTAACTTCCCATTAGTATCACGCACTGAGCTAATCGATAGCATTTCAGGGTATATTTCGCCATTTTTTCGTTGATTCCAAATTTCAGAACTCCAATAGCCATACTTATTAAGCGCATTAAACATGGTTAAATAAAAGTCAGGTGAATGATGGTCTGACTTGAGTATCCGAGGGTTTTGACCAATAGCTTCTTTACGGCTATAACCTGTGATATTGGTAAAAGTGTCATTGACTTCAAGGATAGTGCCATTCATATCGGTGATCATAATACCTTCGTGGGCATGACTAAAGACGCTAGCGGCAAGTTTCAATTTAACTTCTGACTTTATGTGTTCGGTGATATCAGTCAATGCCGTTAGGCATTCATCGCCATCCTTGTTAATGTTGACCTTAATCTGAAGGTTACTGACCTTATTATCAACAGAGAGTTTGATCTCACACGGGGGGTATTCAAGTCCTGAGAAAGTATTTAAAATAAGTGCGTTGAACTTAGACAAGCTGTCTTGGGTTAAATAAGCCGCTAGCCGCTTACCTTTTGCTTTTTCAGACGAGGTACCTAACATACTGGCAGCCGTTAAGTTAGACCGAGTAATATGACCTGTGCTGTTAAGTGAGATATAACCTACCGGAGCAAAGTCGTATAACGCTTGGTAGCTTAACGCTGATGCTTCCGCTGCATCTCTGGCTGCTATCAGCTCGGTACTTTGCATTTTAAGCTCTATCTGATGTACTTGTAATTCATTTAATAGCCTTATAGAAATTGTCTCCAATGATTCTAGGCTCGAGTCTAGGCTCGTATCGTGATGATCTTTATTGTGCATACGAAAATTCACTTTTCGCATAAGCTCATTTTTTTTATGCTTCGACTTTATATTCTTGTCCATAGGTATTTCGTCCTTAACGTGCTATGCCATTATTTTTACACTACAAGTTTATCCAACATATTTCTGACATTAACCAACAAATCTTTCAGTTCTTTTTCAGAAGTGCTCTTCTGATGATCTAACTTCATTTTCATATCGTTAAGTGCCTCAACATTTTTCTTCTTATGGCTAATATTTTCAGTAACACAGATAAAAAGATTTTTTTCTTGTGAGTACATAGAACAAACATACCAGTGCTTTGTTTCCTTAACATAATACTCGATTGTTTCAGACTTACCGAACATAGCCACACGCCCACAAGCAGCGAGGAAATGACTATTAGCTTGGAGGATATTCGGCATAACCTCAGAGCCTTTTTTTCCCGTCACATTATCTAAACCGGTAATAACACTGTACGCCTTGTTAGCTTCAAGGTATTTAAAGTCGACAGCTTTATCCTCTTTCATTATTATCCGTTTGTAAGCAACCGCATTAGATGAATTCTCAAATAACAAACGAAATCGTGATTCTGATTCGGTCATGGCAATATTAGCGTTTGCGTTTAAGGTATCGTCATTAAAAGTAATAACGACACCATCAATTACATTTTCCTGAGTGCGATAGGGCATAATGCGGATATTATACCAACGGCCATCAAGGGTCGTAACTTCCTCTTCATGGAAGATAAGACTGTGCAGTACTTTTTTAGCATCATCGGCAAGCCGAGGGTAAATTAACGAGCTAACCAAGTCAGTGATGGGTCGACCCACGTCAGTAACAATAAGTTTGAATATATTAAGGATCTCATTGGTAAAACGTCGAACCTTTAGATCTTTATCAAGAAATAATGTTGCTATATTCGTACTATTGAGCAAATTTTCCATATCGTTGCTGGCCTCAGACAATTCAATGACCTTGCCATTTAGCTCATTATTGACTGTTTGTAATTCCTCGTTCATCGACTGCATTTCTTCTTTGGATGTTCTCAATTCTTCGTTCGTACTTTGCAACTCTTCATTGGTACTTTGTAACTCTTCATTGGTAGACTTGAGATTTTCTTGGGCGAACTGCATTTCGTTCGTGGTAATCTGCAGCTCTTGTCTTGCGTCTTGTAATACATTTTTAAGTAAAGTTAACTCATCTTCCTCGTCTTTAGACATGGTCTTTGTCTTTGTCTTTGTCTTTGAAGGGATCTGCGCTATGGAAATATTAAAGAGCACAAATACCAGCCCTTGAAGGCTCTTGGGATGGGTTAGTGGTTTTACCTTTATATCTACCTGTCGATTATTACCATTATCGTTATCGATAATGGTAATGTTTTTTAGTTCTAACTGTTTATTTTGGCGAACAGCCCGATGAAACAATTGCTTTAGCGGTTCGAGCAAACCCTCACGGGCCATAGCAAATAAATTATAATTAATTTTGCCCACTGCTGGCTCTAAATAATGACCTGTTTTACCGTAAATATAAACGATGTCGGCTTTTGTTGTTGTCAACAAAGCAACGGGGGTAAAATTTTCCTGCAACAGGCTATAGGTTAATTCTGATAAGTTACGCACATCGGAACTATCATGTATATGAGGAACAAATCTATCGACAGCTAGCTCATGTGCAGGTTTACCTGAAGCGTTTATCGGAAATGTAGTTAATTTTTCAATGGGTATGTTCTTATGCTTCAGGTAAATTCGGTGCTTGTCTTTAAACGGAGTAAACAGCTCCTCGTCTTCACCAATCGTTTCAGACATCCCTAAAATAAGAATACCAGAGAGGTTCAAACTGTAGTGGAATAAGGGAATCAATCTCTTTTGCAGAGCATTTTCTAAATAGATAAGTAAATTGCGACAGCTTATGATGTCAAGTTTAGTAAAAGGGGGATCCATGATCAAATTTTGCTGAGCGAAAATAACCATTTCTCTGGTCCTTTTACTTATTTGGTAACCTCCTTTTATTTTCTCAAAGTATCGACCCAATATATCCTCAGGAACATCGTCTGTAATATTATTTAAGTATGATGCCCTCCTTGCAAAGTCAATGGCATCAATGTCAATGTCAGTGGCAAAAATCATTAGCTCATAACGTTTGGTAGGATTGATTTTTTTTAACACTTCTTGAAATACAATAGCAAGGCTATAAGCTTCTTCACCAGTAGAACAAGCGGGAACCCAAGCACGCAATATTCCACCCTCAGGATATTTAGCTAAGATTAACGGAATGACGTCGGTTTTAAGCTGATCCCAAACCGATTTGTCGCGAAAAAAGTTGGTCACGCCAATTAATAGTTCCTTGAACAATAGTTCGTTCTCTTGAGGATTAGCACACAGGTAAATAACGTAAGCGTCAATATTGGACAGTTGGTGCACTGACAACCGACGCTCCATACAACGACGAAAGGTATTTTTTTTATAGAGTGAAAAATCATGTCCCGTGTGTGCGCGTAACAATGCGATTACTTGTTCAGTACTCGTGTGATCTTTGTTGTATTTGTCAGACAGTAATTTAAAATGGTTTATATAGTCGATGATGACCCCCACTAACTGATCTGCTGACACCACTGAATCAGCTAGTCCGGCATCAATAGCACTGTTTGGCATGCCTTCAAACTTAGCTGTCTGAGGACTTTGCACGAAAGCTGCTCCGCCTTCATCTTTAATTTTACGCAAACCCAGGGTTCCATCTGACCCCATACCCGAGAGAATAACACCAATACTGCGTTCTTTTTTATCCGCCGCTAGAGAACAAAAAAAGTAATCAATCGGCAAATGTAGCCCATGTGGTTTACTACGTTTTAATAAAAGTAATACACCATTCAAAATAGTGAGATCGTAAGCCGGCGGTATCAAGTAGACATTATTGGGCTGAACAACAACCCGTTTAGTAATTTGCTGAACTTTTAAATTTGTCACTCGTTGCAATAATTCGGTCATGATATTTTTGTGGTTAGGATCTAAATGTTGCACCACCACAAAAGCAATACCGGAGTCTGGAGGTACCGGCCTTAAAAACTGTTCAAGTGCTTCAAGACCCCCAGCAGAAGCACCTATACCAACAATTGGAAAATCATTAATTAAGGACAAGTTTTGAGTGTCTTTAGTTTTGTCAATCGTGATGTCAGTCGAAGTATCGCTAATTTTTTTCATTGGATTCCATTCTTAATGAAAGTCGTTTTAGATAATCAGATCTATAAAAGGCAAGCCCAATAACCTTAGGTAAATTATTGGTGAACTCTTGGTAAATTGCCAGTTAATCACTGGTAAATTATGGATTGCTTGTTGGCTGTTTGATTACTCAATTATACCAACCGGTAATACCCAACTAAAAAGGTTAATATTAATTGATAAATTGTTTATTTTTACTCGTTAAGCCATGTTATTGATTTTGCTAGGCTGTTTTGATGTGTATAGTTTCAGCGAGGTAGATAATAAAGTTTTAGATGCATCTTACGTCTGGGGTTTACCGTTGGTTATTAAGCTAATAATTTATTTTAGCGCTGTTCTACCCCAGCTTTACATACTGCAATAATGATTTTACATTTTTCAAATATCTTTAAATATAACTAAGTTCCCTGGTAGGTTGTTTAAAAAGCTCTTATTTAGAGCCGTAATTTAATCAAATTTTCATAATAATTAGTTATGGTAGCTTAACTTAAAAAAGCATCGGTAATGGTTTGTTCACGCCAACGCTTTTTTACTTCTATATCGGTTATCCCAACAATTAAGTCTCGTATTCTTATGACCTCCCCCGTAACGTATTAATGAGTAAAACGGGAACATAAACGATAATTAAGGGCGATTAATCTCTACATTTTCAGACGTTAGACTAAAGTGGTTTCCACCCATCTTCCCTACTGAATCAATTAACTGTTGATTTATATTTCCGTTGACATATAAATCGTCTCGAACATAAACAGACTTTACATCTAAAAGTATAACCTTGCCTCCCGTCGGCAAATCACTAATAGTGATTATTTCTCTGAGCGTGCACTCGTAGCGAACTGGAGAGCCTTTTACTGAGCGAGGTGTCACTTTATGGCTAATACAACTTTCAACATCAGCGAGGTCAAATTCGCTTTCATCAATAGTCAGACTGGCACTGGTTATGTTCATTTTTTCTAGTAAAGCAGCGTTTACTATATTGACAACGCATTCACCCGTTGTAATTAAATTCTGCAATGTATCTTTATCAATGCCGCTCCTCTGCGTGACTTGGGTATAGAGAAGTACAGGGGGATTGCAACTGGCAACTGTAAAAAAAGAATAAGGAGCTAAATTATCAATCCCATCATTGGATCGAGTACTAATCCATGCAATGGGTCTGGGTGTTACGCCGCCATTTAATAGGCGATACTTTTCTTGATTTTCTAATTCTGATACTTCAAAAAACATTTTTTACCTCATCATACTTAATTTAATAGCATATACCCGACACCTTATTGAGGCGACACACATAATATACCTGCTTCAATTGCCATATATGCGACGCAATCACGTTATTATAATCTTTAAAATGAAACAGTTACTATATATTTAACTAAAGCGGTTGGTATTGATTAAGTCACCGCTGTATGACTAATAAAAAAGAGCACTAATGAGCAAGCGGAAAGTTTTTTACTCATCAAAACGGCTCTTTAATCATAATCTGAAAAATTTGACCTTTTAGATGTTTATTACCATCATTTTACTAAACAAAGCGATGCAAAACCCTAAAACGGCTCCCAGTGGAGGCCCCCAATGCTTTTCTAAACGAGACTGTGGGGCGATATCCTGAAAAATCAAATAAAGTACCCCACCAGCTGAAAATAACATAACGGCACCTAATATAGCTTGGTGTTCTGCTAAAAAAACAAAACCAAAAAGCCCGGCAATGGGTCCTATTAAAATAAGCGCGCACATTATAAGGAGGGTCTTTTTTGCACTGTGATTATGGTGGACTAACTCCCTGTAGGCATTAAATCCTTCTGGCAAATTCTGTAATCCTATAAGTAGAGCCAATAACGGGGCAAAACTAGAACCTATAGCAACCAAGCCGCCTAGTGAGATAGCCTCGGGTAAATAATCCAATACCATTCCCAATACTTGTGGCGAGTCTCTGCGCCGTAACCCCAAAAATCTTTCAATTATATAAAAAAATATGCCCCCTGATAAAATAATAGGAATTGATAGCATCGAGTCATCCATACTTGCAATACCTTCTGGTACCAAAACAAGGGCAGTAGCACCAAGAATAATACCGCCACCAAGCGCAATGACAAAGTGTCTAAACTCCCTTTCAAGCCAACGTCGGTGAATATGCTCAATACTAGCGATTAAACCGCCAATAGGAATACAACATCCAGCCGCGCCAGTTAATATAATTATTGTTAAGTACTCAGGTATGACCATTACTGTCTCGATAAACTAAGAGGAGGAGGGGTAACTTCACTTGCACTAGATATTATTGGCTTTCAATAGATAAACTTATTCTCATAGTAAGCTCTAGTTATTTATAGCAAAACAGCTTAAAACTTCGCGCTATTATATTAGCCTTTAAAATAGGTATTTAGTCTTGAGCTTACAATATTCATTTAAGACTTAATTGATGGGGATCAGTTAATTAACCTAAACTGGTAACAATAACGATGTAATGTTGAGTCAATATTGATAGATTATAAGATTTAACTCAAAGCAGCCGTTGGGCATTTATCAAGCTTTACGCTACGTGTTTAATAAAGGAAGTGGTATCTGGTTTTCACACTAGCTTATTCATCTAACACCTATTAATTATCAATCACTCGCAACTCGCTAAAATATTGTTATGCTATCGCCTTTATTTTAGTTATACCGACATCTCTTGGAGCATAAATGTTTTTAAACATCTTTATTACCCTCGCGCTTTTATTGATTGCTACGGCGTTACTTGCCCGCTTTATTAAATTACCTCGTAATATATGGCTATTATTTATGGCTCAACCACTTGCTATGGCGGCTTCCCCTGTGATTGTTTTTATTGGTGCTATTTTAGCGACGAATATGATTGACGACCCATCATTAGCAACGCTTCCAATCACTATGATGATTTTAGGTATCGCTAGTGCATCAATACCGGCGGCATTAATTGCTAAACGTAAAGGCCGTAAATTTGCCACTTTAACTGGCTTTTCATGTTCATTACTCGCATCAGTTGTTGCATTAACCTCAGCTAAGATAGCCAGCTTTGAGTTATTTGTTTTTGCAAGTTTACTTTTTAGTATTAGTGCAGCCTTCACCCAACAAATTCGTTTCGCTGCTATCGAAAGTACTCAAAATATTGATGATGTACCCAAAGTATTATCTATTTTAATGCTTAGTGGTCTTTTTGCTGCATTTTTAGGTCCCGAGATTGCCCTTGCTGCAAAAGATTTAATAAGCTCACCCTTTGGCTATGCCGGTTCATTTTTAGTGCTGGGAATTTTAGTTATACTCGCAATGGTGATCATGCTTGGTTTTAAAAACCCTATTATAAATGAGTCTATTAACTCTGGCTCAGCCAGGCCTCTGAGCCAGATAATAAAGCAACCAATATTTATTATCGCCATATTAGCGGGAACTATTGGTTACGCCCTGATGAGCTACTTGATGACAGCAACCCCTATTAGCATGCACAATATGCATGGACACAGCTTACAAGAGACTAAATGGGTTATTCAAAGTCATATTGCTGCAATGTTTCTCCCGTCATTGTTTACCGCTTGGTTGGTCAAAAAACTTGGTTTAAAAAGCTTATTATTAGCTGGCACACTTATATATGCAGCGGTTGCTATTATTGCTTTGTCAGGACAACAGGCCATACATTATTGGTGGGCATTAATATTATTAGGTATCGGTTGGAATTTTCTTTTTCTCACAGGGACGTCTTTATTACCATTATGTTATAGCAATAGTGAACGTCATAAAGTTCAAGCGTTAAATGATTTTATTTTATTTGGTTTTCAAGCTATTGCATCACTTATGGCTGGCTGGGTTTTATTCAATGCGGGTTGGCACTTTGTTATTTTATCAAGTATGCCCTTTATTATTTGTTTATTTGCGGTAACCTTTTATTTTTACCAACTAGAGAAAAAAACACAAAAAAATGTCGTGTTAACTAATCATTAATTTGAGGATTTGGCAATAATAAGTGATGTTATCCGCCTAATCTTTGCTATTTATAAAAGCAGTAAATTATGCGATATTACCACCAGTGAAAAATCAGACTATCTTATAAATACCTGCCTACCGACTAGGTAAAGCGGTATAATCTATTTAATCAACTTAAAGTCAAAAAAGGTTACGATGAAAGCCCCATTATTCGATCAAATATTAGCGATATCAGAAAAAATTGCTGATGCCTCTGCCACCCAAGACGATGCATTAAGAACAGAGCATTGTCAAAATTTACAAAAGCTATGTGCAACTAACCAGGACTCACCCAATGATCACCCTTTGCAATGGGAAGCCTTGGCAGACTTCACTGAAGATGGCGATCAAGCGATAGATATCTATCAAGTGGGTCTTCACATTGCCGAAAAATTGAAGTTAGCCCAGTATAGTGCTTCTATTTATTTAGCTATGGCTATGCGTTATCAAGAATTTAATGAAGCTGAAAAAACCTTAGAATTTGCCCAAAAAGCTCATTTACTCGTTAATTCTATTGATAATAATGAGTTTAAAACTGAAATCATTGATTTTTTAAACAGTTTAGAAAATCAAGGCGAAGATGACTAAGCCGTTTTCTCAAGCCTGTGAAAATAATAAGCAGTCAATTTTAGCAAAGCTATTGTTGGCTTTTAGCCAATCAAAGCAAATTTTAGAAATAGGCTCAGGTACAGGTCAACACGCGGTATATTTTGCTAAGCATTTACCCAAACTTCATTGGCAAACAAGTGATCTATTGATCAATCACCAAGGAATAAATCAATGGATTGATCAATTTCCTGCTAGCAATATTCAACGTCCAATTGCTCTCGACTTAAGCACTCTCTCGTCTTTATCCAACATGACCGCAATTATCGATGGCATATATACGGCTAATACCTTACATATTATCAGTTGGTCTTTGGTTATTAAGTTTTTTAAAGAGCTTGCTTACCATCTAACGCCTAAAGGCATTATCTGTATTTATGGCCCTTTTAATTATAAGGGTCAGTTTACCAGTGAAAGTAATGCTTCTTTTGATTTAAGGCTTAAGGAGAGAGATATAAATAGTGGAATTCGTGACTTTGAGGCTATTGTTGAATTGGCAAAAACCGCTAAATTGCAGTTAATCAATGATCATCAAATGCCCGCTAATAATAGACTGTTGGTCTTTATTAAAAATTGAAGATATTCATTGAGTATAGCGATAAAAGGATAGGGTATATCTAAAATAAATGTGGCGGAGTGGACGGGACTCGAACCCGCGACCCCCGGCGTGACAGGCCGGTATTCTAACCAACTGAACTACCACTCCGCTATATCTATTTTTTTCGATTTTTACCAGTGATTGGACGGGAGTCGAACCCATTTGAAATAAATTGGCGGAGTGGACGGGACTCGAACCCGCGACCCCCGGCGTGACAGGCCGGTATTCTAACCAACTGAACTACCACTCCGCTGTTTTTATTTCTTTAAGTTTTTAGACGGACTTATCCGTTGAAAAAATTGGCGGAGTGGACGGGACTCGAACCCGCGACCCCCGGCGTGACAGGCCGGTATTCTAACCAACTGAACTACCACTCCGCTGTATCTTTTCATTTAAGTTTTTATACGGACTTACCCGTTGAAAAATGTGGCGGAGTGGACGGGACTCGAACCCGCGACCCCCGGCGTGACAGGCCGGTATTCTAACCAACTGAACTACCACTCCGCTGTATCTTTCTTACATCCAACAACTCGTTGAATGCGGCGGAGATAATACGGTTATGAAGAGGTCCAGTCAACTCCTTTTTTAATATAATTTACTCTCTGCACATTTGGTGAACAATACGCTGAAAATCCATCCACATTATCTCTATAAGAAGATCTATTGGATTATTTTTCAGCTACAGATTTACGCCACCTAATAATGAAAAAACCCATTAAAACAATGAAGATAATAAAAACATTAGCAACAACAATAGTAAATACCGTCTCTTTTAACTTTAATTCTTCTTTTTCTTTAAATAACCTTTCAGCCTCCAGTCGTTTACTCGCTAAAAGCGCCTCAGCTCTTTGTTTGATTAATTCATTAACTGCCCTGCCATTATCATCGACAAAGTCATCAGCCTCAGGGACTTTTACATTAAAACTAAACGGTTCAACTGCTAAGCGAAATTCACGACCATTGATTGTTTCTCCAAAAGCGCTGACACTTACATTATAAATCCCTGGTTCAGTATACTCAATTGGCAGCGTTTCTTTATCTCCTTGCCCTTCCTGAATAGAAAATGACTTAAACTGTTTATTGGGATACCTTACCTTACCTTGGAAGGCTAAAGTGTCTGCATCAATAAACGCTTTATCAATTGAAAAATTAATTTGGTGAAACTGCCCTTCACTCTCACTCATATCTACAGATAGGATAATGGGTGTTTTTTTTAAAATAATTGGAGATTGCCTAAGCTCTCTTGTCGCCATTGGTAATTTAACAAAAATAACAGGCTGCCATTCACCAGGAACAAAATCAAAAACAAACTCACCGGTAAAAATATTATCTCCTGAGTATTCATCCAAATCATAACCATCATCTCGAAAAGAACTTACTTTGATCTCATCGACACCAAAGTTTTCATAGGCAGAGTTATTGGTGCTGTAAAAATTAACATCGAGTTCGATAACATCACGAAATAGAGGATTATCGATCGCTTTATCACCATTAAATAGTTGTCCGGTAACTTTTAATGTTTCACCCGCGAATAAAATTGGAGGTAAGGGATCTACTTCAATTTTTACATCTGACATCACCATAATCTTGCTATTAGGTAAAATTCTACCTACGGCCTGCCATGGTCCCGGCATTGGTTTTTTAATTCTAATCATGTCAAACGTCGTTTCATCGAACCATTCAACCTGATCTTTATCTATGCTCTTACTCTTAAGTTTACTGCCATCCGGCTGAACAAGAATGATAGGTTTTGAGCCAGCTTCTCGATAAAAAATCAGGGTTAACTCTTCTATCTGTGCATCAATACGAAAACGGTTATCAAAATAAGGAATTTGGTTAGTGATATTATCGTCTTTGTAATATTCAATTGTCGCGAGGGTCTTTGTATCGTTTACACTCGAATAACCTGGTATTGACCACATTAAACAACCGACAAATATACTGTTAAATAACCAACTGTATTTACTTATTTTAACCATAAAGGTGAGGCTCCCTTTGCTTCTACTATTGTTAAACGTTCTTGATGGGCTAACAGTTCATCGGCAGAAGCGAGGATAACCTTTAATTTTTCACGATCAGAGGGTAATCGTCTAATCTCATTAGCATTGACACCGTTATCACCTGCTGTCAGATTGAGCGCCGACTGCTTACGTGTCATTTCAATATAAACATAGGCCAATAATTGAGCATCAATCAAGGCACCGTGGTAAGTACGGTCAACAAGTTTATCTACTTTGTAATTTCTCGCTAAATAATCAAGCGTTTTAGGGGCACCTAACTCATCCTTTGATACTTTTAATGTATCAATGACGGTACACATATCATAAGTCATCGGGAGATTACGTCTGAGCATGGCAAATTCATTATCCATAAAACCAACATCAAACTTAGCGTTATGGATAACTAATTCTGCCCCCTTAATAAAATCAATAAACTCATCAGCAACATGAGAAAACACCGGTTTATCCAATAAAAACTCATTAGTTAAGCCATGAATATTAATAACTTCTTGATCCATATGCTTTAATGGATTGATATAAACATGAAAGGTGCGGCCAGTCAGTCGACGATTAATCATTTCGACACAGCCAATCTCGACAATGCGGTGACCTTCTCTTGGGTTAATACCCGTAGTTTCAGTATCTAATATTATTAGACGTTTGTTCTTATCTGGATCGATAGCCGTAGTGTTATTCATATTGATCATTTTTAGTACCTAACGTCCTTCAACATTAATAGTTAACTTTCTTATTTTTTATTTCTATCTTTGTTTTTATCTTCAACTAATAAAACAGGGAATTCTCGTATGTTGATGGTCAAAGACTGACTTTTAAAAGATAAAATAATCAATGATATTACTATACTCATTTGTATCAATAACCAAGTCATCGAAAATAATTGCCAGTAGCTGTAGGCAAGGATACTTACCACTAAATCAAAAACTAAAGCAGTTACCATTATTCGTCGGCAGTAAGGCCACAGCTTTTGAACCCAAGGAGCAGCATTGGGTCGTCTTAAACTTAATAGAACGAGAACAACTAAGCCTAAAGCGCCCGAAAACAAACTTAAAAAAAATAATGAGGTATCTGGGTAAATAAATTGAATAATGGCAACACGATCACGCATATTGGTCACAGAGAAAATCCAAACAAGATAACCTCTTAAAACAAATAGCAGCACCAAATAAATAGTTATTGATATTTTCACACAATTGTATTTATCAAAATCTTCTACACTGTAATTTTTATAATCGTTGTTTTGTTTACTATTCAACTTCTTCAATACCAAAACGTCGTTGACGTTCATCTATTAATAGCAGTTGCGCCGCGGTAATCGCTTTAACAGCTTTTGAATTGAATTCTCGGTGATACAAGGTATAAACGACCCAAAGACTCATTAACATTAACAGCACTGGATGAAAAAACCAGCACATAGCAGCTAGTGCAAAATAATAAGAGCGTAAACCGTAATTATAAGCATGTGCCGCTTGATCTTGTACAATGGCCATTTGCGTCGCGTAGCTATGGAGCAGTTTATTTTTACCCGTTAAATCTACTGGCGCAGAACCTATCATGACATTTAAAAAACCGTATTGTCGCATCGACCAAGTAAATTGAAAAAATGATAAAACAAAAATAAAGGCTAACAAGCTTAATTTGATTTGAATAAGAAAGTGATCAGGAGTACCAGCAAAAGGAAGGGATTCAATCACATTTTCCAAGGTATCAACTTTTGCAAATAAAGTTAATATACCCGCAATTATTAATAGCGTACTTGAGGCAAAAAAGGCAATGTTTCTCTCTAAATTTGCTAATAGTGCAGCATCACCTACACGAATGTCACGAGTAATAATTTCATACATCCAGTGAATCCTATGCTGGTGCATGCTTCGAGCGATACAGTCCCTTGTTTTTGCCTTTCGACGAGCAAACCAAGTATATCCATACCAGGTTAGAAAAAAGAGGATTAATGCTAATATATCAATAAGGGAGAATGGCATTTATATTAATTACTTAAATTTATTTTTTTAGAGTTTATCATTATGCATAACTTCATATCGATATGCCCTATTTAATTTTTCTATTCCACGTAGATAACTGACAACTCATCGATATAACTTTTATATTAATTTCGTCTTTAAAGACTATATTGTCCGGTATTAAAAGCGGTTACTGGTAAAATCAATAAAGAAAGTCTCTTGGTTAATATCATTAGGATAGCTTTCTTTGAAGGCATTATCGGTCGTACTTTGATTATTTATTTCAAATAAAACGGTTAGCCATAAGCGCCAGACCATTTGCTTTTGCGAGCAACTGCCTAATAATGCTTCAGTAACCATCATATTATCTTGCCCTGATGGTGAAAACATTACTGGGATTTTCCCCATAAACATTTCTTTACCTTCCATATAGCTATTTATTTTAGAAATTTTATACGTTAACTTCGCTTTTTTATTCTGCACCAAGCTTTGTTCTCTTACATTGATGTCTTCTAGCATGAGATAAATATTAAATGGCTCTTCTGTAAACACTTTACCTTTATTAAATAAAACGCTGACCTTACCAAACTTGGTTTCAACTATACATTGACTCTGACTTTTTAGACACTGAGGTTCAACAGAGACGAGTTTATTTTTCTTTGCTGGCATGCAAGCCATACAAATGAAGAGAGTAATCGTAAATAATGTATAAATTTTAAGCATAATTAATAATGTAAATAAGATAAAAAAACGAATCGGTTATATAGAATAAATTTAACCGATATATTTGTGATTTTGTGTCAATTTTCACTAAAAGAGTAATGACATTATCCCTTTAAATACTTATCATACGCATGGTTTTATCGATAGCTAGGTAATTTATACATTATGTTTATAAATACCGCTAATTTTCATTAAAGTGTCGCTTAAAGTAAACCATTAATACTTATCATACGTACATTAATCCGTAGCTAAGTATCTAGTAAATCTTGGGCTATTAATTCATCTAATCTTTTATCGTTTTTATTAAAGTTTCGCTCAAAGTAAATCATTAACGTTAATAATTATAACTGCGGAAACCATAACATGACTCAAAGCAATACGTCAGCGGTAGATTACAACTATAATGTTGTACGTCAATTTACTGTAATGACGGTAATCTGGGGACTCTTCGGTACACTTGTCGGTGTACTTATCGCTGCGCAATTAGTCTGGCCGGCGCTAAATTTTGAAACCCCTTGGTTAACTTATTCCCGTCTTCGACCTCTTCACACCAATATAGTAATATTTGCATTTGGCACCTGTGCCTTATTTGCATCCTCTTATTATGTAGTGCAAAGAACCTGTAAAACTGCACTCTTTGGTGGCAAGCTAGTAGCCTTTACCTTTTGGGGTTGGCAAACAATTATTCTTGCTGCTATTGTTTCTTTACCTCTTGGTTTTACGACCAGTAAAGAATACGCAGAATTAGAGTGGCCCATTGATATCATGATTGCTGTGGTATGGATTTCTTATGCCATTGTCTTTTTTGGCACCTTGGTCAATCGTAAAACGTCTCATATTTACGTAGCTAATTGGTTCTTCGGTGGTTTCATTCTTACCGTTGCGGTATTGCATATCGGTAACAGTATGGCTATTCCAGTATCGATGATGAAGTCCTACTCAATTTATTCTGGCGCAGTAGATGCCATGATGCAATGGTGGTATGGACATAATGCCGTTGGGTTTTTATTGACCGCTGGTTTCTTAGGTATTATGTACTACTTCGTTCCTAAGCAAGCAGAACGACCTGTTTATTCTTACCGTTTATCTATTGTCCATTTTTGGGCACTCGTTTCATTATACATTTGGGCGGGTCCTCATCACCTGCACTACACTGCACTTCCAGATTGGGCGCAAACGGTAGGAATGGTAATGTCTATTGTATTATTTTTGCCATCATGGGGCGGTATGATCAATGGTATTATGACGTTATCAGGCGCATGGCATAAACTGCGTCATGATCCAATTCTTCGTTTCCTCATTGTTTCATTGTCTTTTTATGGGATGTCTACGTTTGAAGGTCCAATGATGGCAATTAAATCGGTAAACGCCTTGTCTCATTATACAGACTGGACTATCGGCCATGTTCATTCGGGTGCTCTAGGTTGGGTTGCTATGGTTTCAATTGGTGCCTTGTACCATTTAATTCCTATTTTATTTAATCAGGGTCGTATGTACAGCACCCGTCTAATTAATATTCATTTCTGGCTGCACACCGCCGGTATCGTACTTTATATTGTCGCTATGTGGATTTCAGGTGTTATGCAAGGGTTAATGTGGCGTGCTGTAAATACTGACGGTACATTAACCTATAGTTTTGTTGAAAGTTTAACGGCTTCATACCCCTTTTACATCATGCGTTTCTTAGGTGGTGTGCTAGTGGTTATTGGTTTTAGTCTTATGCTTTACAACATGATAAAAACTATTTACGCGAAAGATGGCAGTCTTGAACCTATCGAAGCAACATAAGGAACAAACGATGAAAAACAGACATGAAAAAATAGAAAAAAACATTGGTTTGTTTGTGATTTTTACCATTATGGCGATCAGTATTGGTGGCCTAGTAGAAATAACACCTTTGTTTTTCCAAAAAGAGACACAAACGCCTGTTGATAATTTAAAGCCCTATACGGCATTGCAGATGGAAGGTCGTGATGTTTATATTCGTGAAGGCTGTCACGTATGTCACAGCCAAATGATCCGTCCATTTAGAGCTGAAACTGAACGTTATGGCCATTACAGTGTTGCCGGTGAGCATGTGTGGGAACATCCTTTTCTATGGGGTTCAAAGCGCACAGGTCCAGACTTAGCTCGTGTTGGAGGTCGATACAGTGATGATTGGCATCGTGTACATTTAATTGACCCTCGTGCCGTTGTCCCTGAGTCCAACATGCCTTCGTTTAAATGGCTTCAAGAAAATAGTCTCGATGGTGAGTTAACTGAAAAGAAATTAGAGACCTTTAATTTCTTGACCAGAAATCGTAGCCATAAAGATGAAAACGGTAAGGCGATCCCTCTATATTCAAAACAGGATTTAGCAGGTGCAAAAGAAGCGGTTGCCGGTAAGTCAGAAATGGATGCCCTTATCGCCTATTTACAATCTCTTGGACATGCACTTAAATAATGGCTATGGACTACGGTACGCTTCGAGGTGTTTTTGCCCTACTAATATTAGCACTTTTTATTATTATTGTTGCTTGGTGTTATAATAAGAAACGCAAATCTGATTTTGATGATGTTGCGAATTCTATTTTTGACGAAAGTGATGTAAAAGAAAATAAAGAGAATAAAGAGAAAATTAACAAACAGGAGACTAATAATAATGTCTAGCTTCTGGAACATTTGGATTTGGGTTCTCACCCTGGGTACCTTAATCGGTTGCTTTTTATTACTACGAATGTGTTTAAAGAATTTCGCTGGAGTTGAAGTAGGTGAGTCTATGGGCCACAGCTTTGACGGCATTGAAGAGTTGAACAACCCTATACCTAAGTGGTGGAGTACATTTTTCTTACTCACTATCATCTGGGCATTTGGTTACTTAGCACTTTACGGTTTAGGAAACTGGGATGGTTTTTTAGGATGGAAAAGTTCTAATCAAGGTATTTTAAACCTCGCTGAATCAAAAGCTAAATCCCAAGAGCATTTTAAAGAAGGCTCAAAATATTTAGTTCAGTACGATAGAGAAGTTAGAGACGCTGACGCAAAATATGCGCCAATCTTTAATGCCTATTTCGCACGTACTATTGAAGACTTGGCCACAGATGAAAAAGCACTGAAAGTGGGACAACGTCTGTTTTTACATAATTGTTCACAATGTCATGGTTCAGATGCCCGTGGCATGACAGGTTTTCCTAACCTAACGGATGACGACTGGTTATACGGTGGCTCTCCTGAAGCAATTACACAAACACTGATAAAAGGCCGTAAAGCCGTTGGTATGATGGCTTGGGCACCAGTACTCGGTGGTGAACAAGGTGTTAAAGAAGTTGCTGCTTATGTTATTAGCCTAAGTGGCCGCTCCGTTAACCCTGATCTTGCCGAGGCAGGTAAGGCTAAATTTGCTATCTGTGCGGGTTGTCATGGCCAAGAAGGAAAAGGTAACTTAGCCATGGGGGCACCTAACCTAACAGACAATATTTGGTTGTATGGTGGTTCACAAAAAGCGATAGAAGCAACTATTCGTAATGGCCGTGCGGGTGTTATGCCGGCTTGGAACGAAATTCTAGGTGAACAAAAAATACATGTAGTCAGTGCTTATGTCTATAGTCTGTCTCAAAATAAGTAGTTAAAGAGGCAGTGTAAAATAAAAAAGGCTTGTTAATTTAATTAACAAGCCTTTTTTTGTAACCAATTCCGATATAAATAAATAGAGTTAACGTTAACATATTATTAATTTATATCTCGTCCTATAGACGAGCATAACAACCCCATTTACTGAGTTGTTAATACCTCAAGTAGTGCCTCTACTGGGTGCCGAGATTTCACCCCTGCTAAACGCTTTACTTGACTACGACATGAAAATCCCGTGACTAGTATTTGTTCATTGTCTAAATCTGTTAACTTACCCTGCCAGCTCATCTCAAATAAACTTTTAGAGTTTTCGTAATTAGACTTTTCATGGCCATAAGTTCCAGCCATACCACAACAACCTAGTGGTACCTTAGTTAGTGATAAACCAAAGCGTTCAAAAATTGTAAGCCATTGATTCTCACTATTTACCAGTGCTGTTTTTTCAGTACAATGGGCAAATAATTTATATTGAACCGTGTTAGCTTTGAAGTTGTTTGTCAATAATAATTCATTACTGTCGATTTCTTTAATTAACCACTCATGCGCGAGAATAACCTCAAAATCACCCCTGTCATCACCAAGCACTTGATTATATTCATCGCGATAACATAAGACTAGCGACGCATCTAAGCCTATCATTGGAATATTTAACTGCTGCAGCTGATTTAAAAACTGCGCGGTAGATTTTGCTGATTTTGCAAAGCGAGATAAAAATCCTTTCACGTGTTGCGCTTTGCCATTAGGCTTAAAAGGTAATAAAATGGGAATTAATCCTAATTTATCAATTAATACCATCATCGCTTGTACCGTTTTAGCATCATAAAATGAGGTAAAAGGGTCCTGAACTATCAGGATATATTGCTGACGTTGCTTATCAGTTAACGCCTGTAATTTAGCTAGGTCGAATGAGCAAAAACCTGCTGCTTTTACCCGTTGTTTTAGCGTGGGCACAGACAATAAAGGTGTATCAACATAACCGATAGTTGCCGCAGAAAACTTATCATATAATTGAGTGCTTAAGACACTATTAACCACTTTAGGTGCTTTGGCCATTAATGGTGCTAAAATTTCGACATTAGCAACTAAATGATCTTTTAAAGGCCTCATGTACCTAGAATGATACAAGTTAATAAAACGTGCTCTAAAGTCTGGTACATCAACCTTTATTGGGCACTGACTCGCACAAGCTTTGCAGGCTAAACAGCCAGACATAGCATCCATCACTTCGTGTGAAAAGTCGTCTTTATTGGTTTTATCAAATTTATGCTTAATTTTATTAATGCTACGTTCAAGCAGAGCTTTTACTGACCAGCCATTGATATCATCTTCTAACGCTAAAACATCAACACCTTGCTTTTCGAGTAAACGTAGCCATTCTCTCATCAGTCCTGCTCGGCCTTTTGGCGAATGCCTGCGGTCACGAGTCACTTTACTTGACGGGCACATCGGGCTGTCAACATCATAGTTAAAACATAAACCGTTACCGTTACAATCAAGGACTGAATTAAATGAGTCTTTGACTACTACCGGAATTTGCCGATCAAAATGACCACGTTTTTGACCATCAACAGACACTAAAATTTCATTTGAGTCTATGGGGGTACAAATTTTACCTGGGTTCATTTTGTTAAGCGGATCAAAAACAGTTTTGATTTTTCTTAATTCAGTGAATAATTGTGGTCCAAAGAATTTTGGTCCATATTCTGCTCGATAGCCCCTACCATGCTCACCCCACATTAAACCGCCATACTTAGCCGTCAGGGCAACTACTTCATCGGATAAAACTCTCAGTAATTTTTCTTGATCTTCATCACACATATCAAGTGCAGGTCTTACATGCAAAACCCCAGCATCGACATGACCAAACATGCCATAATGTAGATCATGGCTGTCGAGTAACTGACGAAACTCAACAATAAAGTCAGCTAATTTTTCTGGTGGTACCGCAGTATCCTCAGCAAAAGCCAACGGTTTTTGACTGCCTTTGGTATTTCCTAATAGACCGACCGCTTTTTTACGCATGGCATAAAGTTTACCAATGCTGGCAAGATCAGAAGTAATTTGATAACCGATCACCCCTTTATCACTTGTTTCACTGTCTATAATATCTTGATCGAGTTGTTTGGCTAACTGAGCAACTTGCGCGGCAAGCGCGTCAATACTTTCACCGTTGTATTCAACAATGTTAATACCGTCCATCACTTTGTTCGGTACATCGGTAATTAAATCGCTTACCGAATGCCAAATAATATCTTCTTTAGCTAAATTTAATACTTTTGAGTCAATAGTTTCAACCGATGTCGCTTTTGCTTGAACTAAAGCGGGAGAATGGCGCAGTGCTGAGTCAAAACTGTTATATTTAATGTTGATTAAGGTTTTAGCTTTAGCAATTTTGGTTAAGTTAAGCTTTGCTTCACAGACAAATGCTAAGGAGCCTTCAGAGCCTGTGATTATTCGGCTTAAATCAAACTCAGTTAAATCATCATTAAAAACGTGCTCTAAGTCATACCCCGTTAAAAAACGGTTTAGACGAGGGAATTTATCTAAGATGAGTGCTCGATTGTCACGACAGGCATTAAAAACTTGTTTAACAATTTTTCCGTGGCTTGTATCGCTTTGAGCCAAAGATTGAGCTTCATCAATCGATAATGGCGATGTTGATAACATATCACCATTAGCTAATACCGATTCAAGGCCTAAGACATGATCAGATGTTTTGCCATAAACTAAGGAACCTTGGCCTGAAGCATCGGTATTAATCATACCGCCGATAGTGGCACGACTACTGGTTGATAAATCAGGTGCAAAGAAAAAACCATAGGGACGTAAATAATCGTTAAGCTGATCTTTAACTACACCCGCTTCAACTCTGACCCAGTTTTCTTCCACATTAATTTCTAAAATACCATTCATGTATTTTGATAAATCAACAATAATACCTGGTGTTAAGCTCTGGCCATTTGTGCCTGTACCGCCGCCTCTAGCGCTAAATTTAATGTCATTAAACTTAGCTTCTGAAGAGAGTAAACAAATCAGTTGAATATCTTTTTTGGTTTTAGGATTTAAAACTAATTGGGGTAATTGCTGGTAAATACTGTTATCAGTGGCGGCACTTAACCTCGCACCATAACTGGTATTAATATCACCAGTAAAATGTTGAGACGATAACGATTGCGAAAACTCTTGGTATAACTCAGAAACTAGAGCTTGAGGGTCTAACCGAGGCAGCATAGTAAATAATCTTTTAACAGCTTTTAGATGGGAGCATTATATCAGATCTTGACTAAAAGTGATTAAATAAAGTAGTACAAATAAACATACCTAAGAACATTTACATCATCTTAATGCAGTGCTCTTAGGCTTTGTATTAATACTTAATATTCATGGCTACTCAAATTTGACAACCATTAACCGCGATGCATTACTCGCTGAACAGCAAAGCTAATATTGGGTTAAATCTTAACGGTGTTGTTCAGCTAAGTATAACCAAGTAGGTAATACTGTATCAGGGTTTAGTGACACACTATCGATCCCCTTCTCAACCAGCCATGCGGCAAAATCAGGATAATCGGAAGGTCCTTGTCCACAAATACCAACATATTTACCCCGAGCTTTACAGGCTTTAATGGCCATTTCTAATAACAATTTAATAGCCGGGTCACGCTCATCAAATAAATGAGAGATTAAACCAGAGTCTCTATCTAAACCCAGTGTTAACTGAGTTAAATCGTTTGACCCAATTGAAAATCCATCAAAGTGGTCAAGAAACTGATCCGCCAATAGAGCATTTGAAGGTAATTCACACATCATAATAATTCGTAGGCCATTTTCACCACGTTTTAAGCCATGCTCCGCTAAAATTTCAATAACTGCTTCAGCCTCACCCAAAGTGCGGACAAAGGGGATCATCACTTCAACATTGGTTAAGTCCATAGTGTTGCGCACACGTTTTAATGCTTCACATTCAAGAGCAAAACAATCTCTAAAGTCTTTAGAGATATAACGAGCGGCGCCACGATAACCTATCATGGGGTTTTCCTCATCAGGTTCAAACTTTTCACCACCAACTAAATTAGCGTATTCGTTGGATTTAAAATCTGACATACGAACAATGACTTTCTCCGGATAAAATGCGCCAGCAAGTGTCGAAATACCTTCGGTAAGTTTAGCAATATAGAATTCGACTGGACTGTCATAACCCGCGATAATATCAGTAATTTCTTCTTGTAAATCTGCTGATTGTTCATCAAAGTTAAGCAAAGCTTTAGGGTGGATTCCAATCATTTTATTAATGATGAACTCAAGACGAGCTAAGCCAATGCCAGAGTGAGGTAGGCGAGCAAATGAAAACGCCCTGTCAGGATTACCGACGTTCATCATTATTTTCAACGGTAATTCAGGCATCTTGTCAATTTCAGACTTAGTGACGGTAAAATCAAGTTCACCCTCATAGATAAAGCCGGTATCACCTTCTGCACATGAGACAGTAATTTTATCACCCGTTTTAATTTTACGGGTCGCATCACCACAACCTACAACGGCAGGAATACCCATTTCACGAGCGATAATCGCAGCATGACAAGTTCTCCCTCCGCGGTTAGTGACAATCGCTGAGGCCCTCTTCATGATAGGTTCCCAATCAGGGTCGGTCATATCTGTCACAAGGACATCACCCGGTTTAATCTTGTCCATTTCAGCAAGTGAGTCCAACACTTTTGCTTCACCTGAACCGATTTTTTGGCCAATAGAACGTCCTTCACAAACAATATTTGCTGTTTTTTGTAATTGATATTGTTCCATTACATTAGCACTTTCACGACTTCTGACTGTTTCAGGGCGAGCTTGTACAATATATAATTTATTATCTAAGCCATCTTTTGCCCATTCAATATCCATAGGGCATTGATAATGTTTCTCAATAATAACCGCTTGTTTAGCAAGTTCTTGAACTTCGTCATCTGATAATGAAAAACGGTTAGCATCACAGTCTTCAACATTGACAATTTCAACTTGTTTGCCATGTTCAGCACTGTCTGAGTAGGTCATTTTAATGGCTTTACTACCAATATTACGGCGCACAACGGCAGGTTTACCCTTGGCAAGTGTTGGTTTATGGACATAAAACTCATCGGGATTAACGGCCCCCTGAACCACCATTTCACCTAAACCAAACGATGATGTGATAAAAACAACATCTTCAAAGCCAGACTCAGTATCAATAGAAAACATCACACCAGAGGAGGCAATATCACTCCGGACCATGCGTTGAATACCGGCCGATAAAGCAACACCCCGATGATCGTAACCTTGGTGCACTCGATACGAAATTGCTCGATCATTAAATAGTGAAGCAAATACATGTTTAATGGCAAGAAAAACCGCTTCCATTCCACGCACATTTAAAAAAGTTTCTTGTTGACCAGCAAACGAGGCATCAGGCATATCTTCAGCGGTTGCCGATGATCGCACGGCAAATGACGCATCATCAATAAAACCAGCCGCTAATGTGCCATAGGCTTTTTCTATCGCTTGCTGCATATCAGGTAAAAAGGGGGTCTCTATAATCCATTGACGAATTGAGTCACCCGCCAAACTAAGTGCGGTGAGATCGTCAACATCTAATTCATCAAGGAGTTTATATATTTTATCGTTAAGACCACTTTGATCAAGAAACTCATTAAAAGCAAAAGAAGTGGTCGCAAAACCACCAGGGACTTGAACGCCAACATTGGCTAAATTAGATATCATTTCACCAAGAGAGGCATTTTTACCGCCTACCCGGTCAACATCACCCATTCCTAAGTTTTCATACCAAAGTACATAATCTTGCACAACAAAACCTCCAAAAAAATAAAAAATATAAACTTACCCTTTTTACTTCATAAAAATAGAGTAAGGTAATACTAATAAATTATAACTGTTACTGCATATTCTACACTGCCAAATAGTGATAAATAAACAGTTATTAGTTCAGATTGAGTCATTAGTTGGCTTATAATTTGACTAATGTTGTTTTAGTATATGAAAGTTTACACACAGGACGACACATGCGCGCTGCTTTTTATATTTCTGACGGGACAGCCATTACTTCTGAAGTTTTTGGCCATGCGCTACTTTCTTTATTTCCGACGGAATTTGAACATTTCACTATCCCCTTTATTGAAAGCGTAGAAAAGGCTCATGAAGTCAAAAGACAAATTGATCGCGAATCAAAACGTTCAGGCGAGCCTGCCTTAGTTTTTCATACGTTTGTTAACCCCGAAATACGAGAGATTATTGATAGCTGTGATGGCATCATCTATAACTTTTTAGAGCATTTCGTCTCGCCTTTGGAAAAACAATTAGGCATGGCAGCCAAACCTAAAGCTCATCGTACCCATAGTATTCATGAAGACAGTTATGATTATCGTATTGATGCAGTAAATTATGCGCTGGCTAATGATGACGGCTCTAATGTAGATAATTACGAACATGCTGACGTAATTCTTGTTGGCGTATCACGCTCTGGAAAAACCCCCAGTGCGTTATATCTTGCACTGCAATACAGTATTAAAGCCGCTAATTATCCTTTTACTGACGATGATATGGATGAGCTTAAATTGCCCGATTTTTTAACCAAGCATAAAAAAAAGATATTCGGCTTAACCATCGATGCTCAAAGACTAAAGGATATTCGCGACAACAGAATGGCGAACAGTAAATATGCATCAGCAAGGCAATGTCGAATGGAAGTTAGAGAGGTAGAAAAACTGTACAAAAAAGAGAAAATCCCCTACCTCAATACCACTAAACTTTCAGTGGAAGAAATTACCGCAAAAATACTGAGTGAAACAGGACTGCAAAGATATAAATACTAACTAACCCTAAGTATTAATAACGGATATCAATTTTTCACTATTTATATCGTTAAAATAGTTCACATTAGCTCTTAATTTAGCTATGTTAGCGGCGATAATTTAGATTATCCGTTAAAGCCGCTTATTTTGATAAGCACGTCGTATAAAGTAACAAAATAAACGAATCCCATGACTATAAAAACAGATGAACTCCGCACAAGTTTAATTGAAAACTTAGTGTCTCCTGCACAACTAGCCGAGCAAATACCACTGAGTAAAACCACTGCTGATTTTATTATACAAAGTCGAAGAGAAATTGAAGCCATCATCAGTGGCGAAGATAAGCGTTTATTAGTCATCATTGGTCCTTGTTCAATTCACGACACACATGCGGCAATTGATTATGCCAAACGCCTTAAGCATTTACGTGATAAATACAGTAATGAACTGTTAATTGTTATGCGTGTTTATTTTGAAAAACCAAGGACTACTGTCGGTTGGAAAGGCCTAATTAGCGATCCTGATTTAGATAAGTCGTTTCACGTGGCTAAAGGATTAAACCTTGCACGACAGTTACTCGTTGATATTAATGAAATAGGCTTACCAGCAGGGACTGAGTTTTTAGATATGGTTACCGGTCAATATATCTCTGATTTGATCAGCTGGGGCGCTATTGGCGCACGGACCACAGAAAGCCAAGTACATAGAGAATTAGCCTCAGCACTTTCTTGCCCTGTTGGTTTTAAAAATGGTACTGATGGCAATGTAAAAATAGCCTTAGACGCTATTAAAGCGGCAAGCGTTCCTCATGTCCTTTATTCCCCAGATAAAAGTGGCCAAATGTGTATTTATCGTACTCATGGAAATCCATTTGCTCATGTTATTTTACGTGGTGGTAAAGTACCAAACTTTTACCAAACAGATATTCAAGAGACCTGTGAGAAATTAGCGAAAGCCGAGCTTAAACAAACGATCATGGTCGATTGTAGTCATGGCAATAGCTTTAAGGATCATAATAAACAAATTGATGTAGCACGCTCCCTTGCTGAGCAAATCAGTCAAGGTGAAGAAAGTGTTTTTGGCGTAATGATTGAAAGCTTTATTGAAGCAGGTAATCAGGCGGTAAAAGTTGATACTCCCCTTGTCTATGGACAAAGCATTACTGATGCTTGCATCGACTTGAGCGTTAGTGAAGATATTTTATCTCTGTTAGCTGATGCGGTTAAGTCACGTAATTAGTTAATAACGGACATCGGTTGGTACAAAAAAACAGCAAGACTTAATTGTGTTGCTGTTTTTTTAACTGCGTTTAATCAATTCAATAAATAGGAAAACTAGGTCAACTGCTTAATTAAACCATCGCTTGCATCTTCAACTAAATCAAGAACAAACCTAAAACCATTAGCCCCGCCATAATAAGGGTCTGGCACTTCTGTTTCTGGATAGTTTTTGGAAAAATCTAGAAATAATAGTATTTTATACTGTAAACCTAGCGGCGCTATCTTCATTAGTTCATCGATATTATGCTGGTCCATCGCTAAAATCATATCAAAGTCATCAAAGTCTTTAACTTTAACTTTACGTGCTTTAATACTATCAAATGAGTAACCACGTGCTATTGCCATTTTTTGAGCACGATGGTCGGGCTTTTCACGCGCATGAGCACCAGTGGTTCCTGCTGAGTCAATTTTGAGTGATAATCCCTGTGCTAAACTCTTATGTCTAAAAACGGCCTCTGCACTCGGAGAACGGCATATATTGCCCATACAGACAAATAATACTGACTTTACGCTTTTCAAATCATTCAATTTAGAATCCTTTTTATTATCACTTCATTAATAAAGCCAACGCATATCAGTACTAAGCTATTAAATTTACATTATTCGTAGATTACATTTTTATTAGCTATAAATATAGACAGTATTTACATAGTCATTAAAGGTATTTTTACCTATTAAGCTATTATTTGCGATTAATTGGTCTGTATAAATATTTTATCTATTTGATTTTATCGTTGGCTATAGAGATAATCATAAGCCTGAAATAGTTAGACTAAATGCTAACGTTAAAATTTACCATTATTGATAAAAAAGAGACTATATGAAAATTTGGGTAGATGCTGACGCATGCCCTGTTGTTATTAAAGAAATACTTTTTAAAGCGGCAGACAGAACCAAAATAACAACCACTTTAGTGGCTAATCATTATATTAATACCCCACCATCTCGTTTTATTAGTTTTATGCAGGTCAGTGCGGGTTTTGATATTGCCGATGATGAAATAGTGAAAAGAGTAAACGAGGGAGACTTAGTTATTACAAGTGATATCCCCTTAGCCGATGAAGTGATTACCAAAAAAGGTTATGCATTGAGTCCCCGAGGTGAGTTATACACCGCCAGTAATATAAAATCTCGTCTTAACATTCGGGATTTTATGGATACGATGCGCGCCAGTGGCGTTCAAACGGGTGGGCCGCCACCATTAAACCAAGGTGATAGGCAAGCTTTTGCCAATCATCTTGATTCCATATTAAGCAAGCACCTTCGCCTCAATAACAAGGTCTAAAGTTATAAAGTACTTGCGTAAGCTCTGGCTTTTTCTAGGTCTTCTGGCGTATCAACGCCTTCAACAGGTACATGTGTATTAGCAACATCGACATGAATTTTTTCCCCATGCCACAAGACCCTTAATTGCTCCAAGGCTTCAATGTGTTCTAACTCACTGGCTGGCCAATTGACATAATCTTTAATAAAACTGGCGCGATAAGCATAAATGCCGACATGACGAAGATAAAAGTTACCAATATCAGTGATATTTTCTTTATTTAAAAAACGATTACGATCGTAGGGAATTGTTGCTCGACTAAAATACAGAGCGTAGCCATTTTTATCACATAATACTTTCACCGCATTAGGGTTAAAGACATCTTCCACTGAAGATATTTTAATTGATAAGGTCGCCATTCGAGCTTGAGTTAATTGATGATTTTGATTTGATAAGTTATTAGCCACTTGGGCAATATTTTCAGGTGGAATGAATGGCTCATCGCCTTGCACATTAACAATGACTTCATCATCAGCAAAATTATATAAGTCCATCACTTCGGCTAAACGTTCTGTACCTGATTGATGATTCGCTCTTGTTTTACATACTTCACCACCAAAACCAGCAACAACAGCTGCTACTTGATCGTTGTCAGTAGCGACAATAACTTGCTTAGCACCACTAAGTTTTGCTTTTTCAACAACCCATTGGATCATTGGTTTACCATGAATATCCGCCAACACTTTACCCGGTAAACGAGAAGACTCAAATCGGGCAGGAATAACCACAACAAATGACATAACAGACTTCCTTAGGCTTTATATTCATCTAAAGAAAGCCTACGGGCTTCACTTTCTAGTAATACTGGAATGTCTTTTTCAATTGGGTAAGCTAAACGGTCAAAGTTACAGGTTAACTCTTGTTGTTCTTTATGGTAATCAAGTTTACCTTTACACACTGGGCAAGCCAGAATTTCCATTAATTTAATATCAAATGCCATTGTGCTCTTCTCTTTATCTAAGTTTCCATTAAATTGCTTAAATTTATGTAAGGTACATAATGTAGACAATCTGCTTTGTTTTCTATATTTTTAATTGTTTAATTTTAGTTTTCAATTGCTCACGTTGTTCAGAAGAAATTAGGGCATCCACCGGTAAATACCACCAATGTTTCTTTGCAAAACGGCGACACTTAACCGCATCTTTCTCAGTCATTAACAATGGCAGTGTATCATCGATATTATCAAAATAATCAAAGTCCGCTTGCTTAAAGTCATGATGATCAACAAAAGCCTTGGTATCTTTCAAACTAAAGTTATGTTCAGTTAGCGTGGAGAAAAATCGCTCAGGTGAACCAATTCCTGCCATAGCGTTAATAAGTTCATGTTGCTTTAAAAAATCACTAATCAACCGTTTCTCACCAGTCAACAAGTGACAAACATGTGTTGCCTCTAACTGCATTTTAATTTCATTATCGACAAGGTTCTTAACCTGAGGTCCACCATTAACAATAACAAAATCACTGTGTTTTAATCGCCACAACCCTTCTCTGAGTGGGCCTGCCGGTAATAAGAACCCATTACCAAAGCGTCTTTTCCCATCAACAACGATAAGCTCTAACTGTCTTTGCAAACGGTAATGCTGTAAGCCATCATCCGCTAAAATAATATCACAACCCTGTTGAATTAATAATGCCACACTAGCGACTCTATCACTGCCAACAACAATAGGCAGAGCGCAACGTTGATATATTAATATCGGTTCATCTCCGGCCTCAGACGCGCTGCTACTGTCATTGAGTAAATAAGGATAATGAGGTGCTTTTCCACCATAACCTCTGCTAATAACTCCAGGTGACAGCCCTAATTCACGGCAAACTTCAATTAATAAAATAACCGTAGGCGTTTTACCATTGCCACCAACACTGATATTACCAATAACAATTACAGGTTGATCAGCCGCGTAAGATTTAAAAATATTCAACGAATAAAATAGTCGTCTTAAAGCCGTGAGCAACGTAAATATTAATGTTAAAGGTAAAAGTAAAGGCACAAGGAGCCATTGTATAAAATGTGATTTAAACCAAACCTTTTCAATTAATCGCATAAGTGAGTAACTTTCAGTCGTAAGATTAGAAAATAAAAGTTTAAAATAAGTGACATTAGCTAAACTGCAAATTATTGAGCTGAGCATAGGCGCCGTTTTTAGCTAATAAAGACCGATGATCACCCTGCTCTATTATTTCACCTTTCTCCATAACAATAATTTGATCGGCATTTTCAATGGTCGATAAACGATGGGCAATAACGATACAAGTTCTGTTTTTTTGTAGCAGTTTTAATGCCTCTTGAATATGCCGCTCTGATTCGGTATCAAGTGCACTGGTTGCCTCATCTAAAATCAAGAAAGGTGCATCGCAGAGTAGTGCACGAGCAATGGCAACACGTTGACGTTGTCCACCGGAGAGCATAGCGCCATTTTCACCAAGAATGGTATCAAGTCCTTCAGGTAGGTTATCAACAAACTCCATAACATGAGCACTTTTAGCAGCAGCAATAATGTCTTCTCGACTCGCTTTGGGTTTTCCATAAGCGATATTATTAGCCAGTGTGTCATTAAACAATACGACCTGCTGTGATACATAAGCAAATTGTTGACGTAAACTCTTTAATTGATATTGTTCAACATCAACGCCATCAATTTGAACTTCTCCCGCTTGAGCATCATAGAATCTAAGAAACAAAGTGCTTGCGGTTGACTTACCACTGCCAGATCTCCCAACCAGTGCTAGGGTTTTTCCTGGATCAACACTAAAAGAAACATTATTAATGGCAGGATTATCTTTACCTGCATAAGTAAAAGTAACACCTTTAAAAGCTAATTGCCCTTTGGGTTTTTCAAGAACAATTTCACCTTGATCTTTTTCTACTTTCTGATCTAATACTGCAAAAATACTAATAGCTGCAGCCATACCCGTTTGAAATTCGCCATTTACTGTGGTTAACAGTTTTAAGGGTCTGAGTAATAAAGCCATCATGGTCAGTACAGTGGTAAAACTTCCGGGTGTTAGGGTTTCTCGCATGCTCTCTAAATTAGCGACGTATAAAACAACCGCTAAAGCGAATGAGGCGATTACTTGGATAAGTGGCACACTGATAGCCTTAGTACCCACCATTTTCATGCGTTGTTGACGGTTATGTTTGTTTATTTTTTTAAATCGGTCAAATTCATTTTGTTGGCCACCAAAGGTTAATACTACTTTATGGGCATTAAATACTTGCTCTGCCGCACTGTTGACTTGCCCCATAGCTCCTTGAATATTTTTACTTATTTGTCTAAAACGTCCTGAAACAAAGACAACTACAACAGCAATGACAGGTGTTACAACTAAAAATATCAATGATAATTGCCAACTGTTATAAAACATAATAATCAACAAGCCAATAACAAAAGCCCCCTGTTGCACTAAGGTAATCAAGGCTCTACTGGTTGCTTGTAAGACTTGTTCACTATCATAGGTTAGTTTGGCGATTAAACTGCCGGTTGATTCTTTATCATGAAATGAGACTGACATACTCATGATATGTTCAAACAATTTTTGTCTTAGGTCCGCAACTACATTATTACCGACCCATGCCAAACAGTAATTACCAATAAAATGGGCGGCGCCACGTAAAATAAACATGATGATAATGAAAAGAGGCGCCCATTTCATAAAGTTAGGATTAACCCCTGTCAGCCCTTCATCAATGAGGGGTTTGAGCATAGATATAACGTAAGAATCGATGCCGGCATAGGCTAGCATACCAATAATTGCAGCGATAAAAGCTAATTTATAAGGCTTAGCAAAGATCATTAATCTGATGAATGTTTGCCACGTTGTGGTTGTTTCAGTATTTGCTTGAGAAGAATTACCTTGAGAACTTTTTTGGCCGCTATCTTTAGATAAGATAGCTGAAGTTGATGGTAAATTATTATTGGGTAAATCGTCGGACATGAAGTCTCTCAATGACTGAAAAATTAGTAACTTGGTTATTTTAACGTTATTTTTTCAATCAACCAACTAATTAAATTTTCTTTTTGAATTAGCAAACCAATAGGGAGACAAATCACGACGATATTGTAATATATTTAGCTGCCTATCATTAATGTTAATCCTTACCATGCCATTTTCATTAGTTGAATGAATCACGATTTTTTCATCAATAAATCTTTGTTTAACTAATTTGGCAGGCATGTTCCAACGATTTAAAAACCCGGCACTAAAGACCACAGCACTTGGTTTTACTTGATTAATAAACTCAATACTTGAAGAAGTTTTTGAACCATGATGTGCAGCAATTAATACATCCGCATTAAGAGTTAACAAATTATCTTTGGCTTTAGAAACTAAAAGGCGTTCAATTTTTTTTGAAATATCACCCGTTAGTAATACACTAAAAGTGCCATCACTTATCAGAATGACACAAGAGTCGTCATTATCTCTTCCTTGTTTTTTTTCTGGCCAAAGCTGATGAAAATTGAGTCCTTGCCAATTAAAGCTTTGACCTAATAAACATAAGCCATCACCACTTTTTCGAATCGCTTCATCATTGACTATCACTTCACCAATGGCAATGTTATTTCTTAAAAGAGTTAAGCCACCCGCATGATCATTATCGCTGTGACTAATAATAACTTTATCAAGCTCATTAATTGAATGGTATTGTAAGTAAGGTAAAATAACCGTTTCAGTCAAATTAAATCCACTGGGATATGCCCCACCCGTGTCATATAAAATAGCATGTTCTCCTTGCTGAATAACGATAGCTAAACCTTGACCAACATCTAACACATTCACCTGCCAATCAATCGGTTGGTTATTGTTTTTTAAAGCCGGCTTACTTTCATGAGTGCTAGTGCTATTGGAGTAGGTTAATAAAGATGAAACAAAAATAACAGTCAATAATGCGCGGCTATTTTTTAGCCAAAGATAAATATTATTATCGACTCTCGATAGATTAAAAAAAGATGGTGAGACAAAGCACCTAAAAGCAATGATAAGAACAACAATCGCAATAATTTGGCTCTGTACTAAAGATAACGACAACAACGAATGAGACCGATCTGTTAAAAAAAGCAAGTACTGCCAAAGCCACTGCAAAATGTCTAATGTTAACTGCATTATCCAATGAGCTGTAGTTTCATTAAAAAGTAATAAAATTAATGAAAGCAAACACAGAGGAATAATAATAAAACTCATCATCGGCACAGCTAGCAAATTGGCAAATAGAGAGACTGTTGATACTTGCTGATAAAAAAATGATGTTAACGGTAATAAAAACAAGGTCAGTGACAATTGAATAATTAACAAGCCCTTTACTATTCGCCAAAACTTAAGGCGGTGGTTTAAAACAAACGAAAATCGCCATAAAGTTAAAAAAATAATCATGACCGCATAAACGGACAGCCAAAAGCCTGCGCTTAACAAACTAAAAGGAGCGAACAATACTAAGGTGCATAGCGTTAATAAAAACCATCGTTTCAACGTCAGTTTTATACCTAAAAGTCGAGTTAACCAATACAGTGTTAGCATGGTCAATGCGCGTGTTGTTGGAATACTAAAATCAGCTAAATAGGCATAAAACAAAGTCGTTATCAAACTTAGCATTAAGACAAGATACCTGAGGTTAAAGCCTAATAATGGCTGCCAGATCACTTGGGGTAAAAGCTGATTTAATGGTAATAACCGGGCAACTAATAAAAAGAATATAAAGCTACCACTAGCGACCAAACCTAAATGTAATCCTGAGATAGCAATGAGGTGTTGAGTACCTGTTGCTTGCAAAACCTGCCAAGTTTCAACTGATATCTTGTTACGCTGAGCGAATGATAATGCTAACAATAAAGGTGCGAGAGGATGTTCAGGCAAATTGTAAACGTATTGACTATACAAGAGTTGCCTGAGGCCAGTGTTCGATGATAACAAGCTATTTTCTGTGGCTGATTTCACATAACCTGTCGCAACAATATGCTTTTCCCTTAACCATGTCTGATAACTAAAACCACCTTCATTGGCATAACCATGCGCAGGTTTAACTTTTACAGTCAAACGATAGGTGTGGCCTTGCGCGGGTATAATGAATGATTCCTTTGTATTTAGCTTCCATCGAAGTCGAATTAAAAAAGGTTTAACCATAGTTTGGCCATTGAGTTTGGCCAATTGAAAATTGAAACGGTAGTGAGCTTTATCTACTGAAGGTATACTAACTATCTTGCCTTCAATTTGATGAACTTTTTTACTCATCATATCAATATCAAGATTGTTAACTAACCAACTATTATTATATTGAAATCCATTAAATAACATCCAAGTCATGCCCAAAAATAGACCGCTGGCTGATCTGGTTTTTTTATTGAAAAATAAAGCGATGGCCAAACTAATAAATAACAATAATATAAATATTTCTGGTACTATCGGCAGATATAATGACAAAATAGCACCGATAAAGAAGCTTAATAACCACCAATCCATAGTGTGTCTCTTTATTTGTTGTTCTCTTTAGATAAGAAGCGTTTTCCGTAACACCATAATTGTAGAAGCTATGCCTAAAAATATCCTTAAACGATGGCTACCAGATCATCACACCATTAAAAATCATAAAAGTTTACAAATATTTGGAAATCTTTTACACAATGAAAATTTGTGGCATTTGAATCGTCGCTCTGTTTCTAAAGCTTTTGCGGTTGGATTATTCTTCGCGTTTATCCCTGTACCCTTTCAAATGATATTGGCAGCAGGTGCAGCTATTTTATTTCATGCTAACTTAACGTTATCGGTCGCTTTAGTTTGGATCACTAACCCATTTACTATGCCTGCTATTTTTTATTCGTGTTATTTAGTCGGTACTTGGGTATTTGGCGGTAATGAAAAAGCTTTTTATTTTGAAGCCAATTGGCAATGGATAGTGGATAGCTTATCAACTATTGGCCCAGCATTTTTAGCCGGTTGTGGTATTTTAGCCATTATATCGTCGATATTAGGCTATTTGGTTATTCAAGGAATTTGGCGATTCTCTGTCACTAAACAGTGGCAAAAGCGCAGAAAAAACAGAAAGTAATAGTTGAGCTCATCAGCTTACATCCTTAGTCTTTTATTAAAGACTAAGCTAAAAACAAGTCAAATAGCTAAGCTCTGAATCTCTTAATTAAAGTTGCCCTAATACTTGCGCGGGTTCAACTTTTGTTGCTCGCCATGCGGGATAAATGGTCGCAACTAAACTCATCACTAATGCGGTAATTAAGGTAATATAAACATCAGGCAAGTTAACTTGGCTAGGAATATAGTCAATAAAATAAACATCTGCTGATAAGAAATGCATATTGAAAAATGATTCAACATTAGCAACGATCTTGGTTAAATTTGACGCGATGTAGACCCCAGAAATACCGCCAATAATACAACCTAATAGGCCATTAACCAGTCCTTGAATAATAAAAGTTAACATGATCAGTGTCGAACTAGCCCCCATGGTTTTTAAGATAGCAATATCACCTTTTTTATCATTAACTGCCATAATCAGTGTTGAAACAATATTAAAACTCGCCACAGCAATCACTAAAATTAGCACAATAAACATCACCATACGCACCAGTTGAATATCGTTATAAACGTGACCTTGCGTTCGAGTCCAGTCATAAATATAAGCATAAGTATCAAGTTGATAGCCAACTTCTCGGGCTACTTTTTGTGCATTAAACACATCAGTAATTTTTAATCGCAAACCCTGCACTTCTCCAGGCTGATACGACAAAATTTTACTGGCATTTTTTAGTGACATATAGACTAAAGTATCATCAATTGTCCCACCAAATTTAAAAACACCCACAATCGTCACATTACGTTTTATCGGCGCTGAAAATATATTATTTTGTTGGCTTGCCTTGTCTACTTTTGGTTGAGGTAATAGAATTTGTGCTTTATCGCCAATGGCGACATTTAATTTTTTTGCAATACCACTACCAATAACCACACCAAGTACATCGTCACGCTCAAGATCTAGCCATTGCCCTTGGCTCATAATATGGGTTATTGCAGATACTTGCTGTTCGAGTTCAACGTCAACACCTCTTATCTCTCCTATTCCCTTAATATTTTTACCATGCTGCATAACACCCGTCATTTTTATCACTGGGGCTACCGATTCAATTTGAGGGTGTTCACGTACGCTGTTTATTTTTTGCTCCCAGTTAGCTATGGGTTCATTAACTGCGATTATTTCGGCATGAGGAACCACTGACAATAACCGTTGAGCAAGTTCTCTTTCAAAGCCATTCATAGCAGATAAAACAACAATGAGTACCATGACACCTAAAGCAATACCGGCAGTCGATGAGGCAGAAATAAATGAAGAAAACCCATTACCATGTCGACTTCGAACATATCTTAGGCCTAAAAATAGACTTAAAGGCTTAAACATTCACAGTTTCCTGCGGGGGATTTTTTACGAAAGACTCTAATGGCGAAAGTATGCCATGTTCTAATTTTAACTGTCTGTCCATTCTTGAAGCTAAAACCAAGTCATGAGTAACAATAACGAAACTTGTATTAACGGTCGCATTTAAGGATTTAAGCAATTGAAAAATTTGTTCTGCGGTATCAAAATCTAAGTTTCCTGTTGGCTCATCGGCTAACACCAATGAAGGATTAGTTACTAACGATCTAGCAATAGCAACTCGTTGACGTTCACCGCCAGAGAGTTCTGATGGCCTATGGTGTCCTCGATGACTTAAACCCACTTTTTCTAACATTTCTTGTGCTACTCTCAGCGCTTGCTTGGGATTATCTCCTCGAATCAACAGCGGCATCGCTACATTTTCTTCTGCTGAAAATTCCATCATCAAATGATGAAATTGGTAAATAAAACCAATATGTTTATTACGAAAATTTGAACGCTCTTTATCCGTTAAATGGTGGATATTGACGTCATTAATCAAGACTTCACCTGAACTAGGCTTATCAAGCGCTCCAGCGAGATGTAAAAAGGTACTTTTACCGCAACCTGAGCTACCAACAACAGCCAATAACTCGCCAGTCTCAACCGTTAATTCAAGGCCATTCAATACCTTAGTTTCAATTTTACCTTGATGATAAGACTTAGTCAGTTGACGACATTGTAAAACGCTACTCATGTTAAATCTCCAATACTGAAGTTCAAATAAAAGTCTGGATTATTCATTACGTAAAACCTCTGCAGGCTGAGTGGTAGAAGCACGATATGCCGGATATAAAGTCGCAAGAAGACTCATACTTAAAGCTGACAGGGTAATAAAAACAACATCAGTGATGACTAATTCAATGGGTAATTTTTGAGCACTATAGCCAGTACCAAAAAAATTAAAACCAAAAGTTTCGATTATCATATTTAAATTTAATGTCAGTGTTATACCTAAAATAGTACCCAATATAACGCCCCACAAACCATTAACCATACCCTGAATAATAAATATCTTGATGATACCCACTTGATTTAAGCCTAAGGTTTTCAAAATGCCAATTTCACTTTGCTTATCAATAACCACCATAACCAATGCTGAAATAATATTAAAAGTTGCCACCGCGACAATAAGACTTAACATCAACCACATCATATTTTTTTCCATTTTTACCGCAGAAAATAATACGCCTTGGCTTTGTGTCCAAGTGGTAAACGTTAAAGGTGGATCAAATGTTTTAGCCAATTGATTAACAACTTGTTCCGCATTAAAAGCATCATCTAGATATAAACGTAATTGGTGAATACCGTCACCTTTTCGACGCAATAGTTTTGCGCCAAAATCGCTATGAACATAAACCATAGCAGCATCGACCTGTGAACCAACATTAAAGATCCCCGTTATAGTAAAGGTGCGCTGAACAGGAACACGCCCCATCGGAGTAAATACCGTTTTATTGAGTAAAACAACCCGAATGGTATCGCCATAATCTACATTGAGTTGTCGTGCTAACGACTGGCCTAAGACTAAATTATATCGTCCTTGTGATAAGCTGGCTAAACTACCAGCAACCATATGGCTACTAACGATATTATTACCTTCAAACTCAGGTATAATTCCGTGAATTAAAACACCTTGCAGTGAATCAGTTGACTGTATTAACGCCTCTGTTTCTAAAAAAGGACTGGCTTGAACCACATGAGGTTGATTAATTAATAACTTTCTTTGTTCAGGCCATTCAGTTATCGCTTTGTTATCGTTACTGATAATTATATGAGGAACTAAACCTAAAATACGTTTTTTTAACTCACCTTCAAAACCATTCATCACAGAAACTACTGTGATCAATGAAGTAACACCTAATAATATGCCGACGATAGAGAAAAATGTAATGAAGGAAACAAATCCAGAGCGATTCTGACTTCGACTATAACGTAGACCAATAAAAAGACTAACAGGTTGAAACATGAATAATAAGGCAACTATGCTAAGTGGTTAATTAAATTGTTTTTTTACATTGATAATACAATCAGTAATAACAATAACATGAATTTATCAATTATTATCAAGCATATCACAACGATTCTCAGCCTTGATAAACATTATGTAAATAAAAGTGTTTTATAAAAAAAATCGTTTTAAACTAACACCGTAATCCATTATTTTGTAGAGATAATAAATATGCCCACATCAGATAAAAAAACAAAGTTAACGCAATTTAATGAGTTTTTTTCAATTGATCATAACTTTAACGTTAATGTAACGCCCATTGATAACCAAAGTTTACTGACATTCGAACAGTTTATGCAAAAAATGCCCCTACCTTTTAAAATAGCCAGTGATATTGCTCACATTGATCAAGCCGCCCTTCGTCCTTTACAGGGTATTAGCAGCAATGCAGCCGGACAACTTATTGAGTATTTACATCACCAAACTCAAAAAATAGATTTGCTCATTGGTTATATTATTAGCCAACAAGATATAGAAGAAAACCGATTTCAGGGAATAAACTTTGGTGGCGGCGGCATAATTTTTCATTCGAATCGACCATTTAAGTTAGGCCAAATGTTGGAATTGAAAGTTTTTTTAGAAAATAATAGTAATGCGGTATATTGCATGGGTGAAGTTATTGACACTAATAGTAATGACGACAGTTCAATAGAATCAAAAGTTTATCAGGTCAAAGTCGTTTTTCATTATATTAAAGAAGATGACCGAGAAATATTAGTAAGAGCAAGTTTGCATGAGCAATCTAAGCAATTACAAGCGTTAACCAAGAATCGAATAAGAGATAAATAGTAACAACTCAACCGATACAAGGTTTGTAATAAAACAGGCACCTTGTTTATCAATGACCTGAACCTTAAATTGAAATGGAATTTACCCTTAATTTAAGGTGTTTTATCTGTTTACTTGGCTTAATCAACGATGATGTTGTCTAATTAACATCAATCCCTGAAACCCTTGGAGAATTAATATGACGCTACCTATCTTTGCGATTATTGTACTTATTTTAGCCATGATCATTTCTGGCTTATTGGTACTCAAAAAATCAGCGAAAAAATTAAATTTATCAGCGAAAGAATTACAGAGAATAAAAACAAGAAACTTAGCTTTAGACAAAGAAGAGCAAGAAGACAAATACTAGCTCAATACTCATAGGCCAAAGTCAGATAGCCTAACTCCGGTATAATGTTTTAATTAAGTGGTAACCGAATTTAGTTTTAACCGGACCATGAACGATTAATATCGGTTTTTTAAAAACAACATTATCAAACGCCTTAACCATTTGTCCCGGACGAAATTCACCAAGATCTCCACCCTTTTTCTTAGAAGGACAAAGTGAAAATTTTTGAGCAAGCTTTGCAAAGTTCGCCCCATTAGCTAATTGTGCTTTTATCTCATTTGCTTGTTTGTCAGTTTTAACTAAAATGTGTAATGCACCGGCAACTGCCATGGTTACTTTCCTCCAATGTTATAATTTGTTAATGATAACATTATAATTTTCAACATGTCCGATGACATTTTATGTCATCCTTTGCTACAATAGCAAAAAATTTAATCCTACTGTTATTCTTGAGGTTTTTATGTCGTCAATACAACATCTTTTTGATAATAATCTACAATGGGCAGAAAAAGTAAAAAGAGAAAGTCCCCATTTTTTTAAGAATCTCTCTGAACAACAATCCCCTAAATATTTATGGATAGGTTGTTCAGACTCTAGAGTACCTGCAAATAGTTTAATGGGGATGGCCCCTGGCGAAGTCTTTGTTCACAGAAACATAGCTAATCAGGTCATTCATACTGACTTAAATTGTTTATCTGTTATCCAATACGCTGTTGATATATTAAAAGTCGAGCATATTATTGTTTGCGGGCATTATGGTTGCGGTGGTATCAGTGCGGCTTTAGATAATGAAAGCCATGGTTTAATTGATAATTGGTTGCAACATATAAAAGATGTTTATCGTTTTCATAAACAAAGACTTGATAGTATTGATGATATTGCAGAGCGAACAAATTTAATGTGCGAACTCAATGTTATTGAACAAGTAGCCAACGTATCAAGTAGTACCATACTTAAAAGAGCGTGGGCTAATAAGCAAAATATTACCGTTCACGGTTTCATCTATAAACTCCATGATGGTGTTTTAAACGATTTGAACGTTTCAGTAAGCCAATAAACACCACAAGGTCATTCAGAAGCTCAACTAGTTTTGAATGACCTTTTGAAAAGTATATTTCCCTTATCATCATGCTATTTGTGATTAGCCACATCGTAGTCAGCAGCTCATATTTGGCCCCCACACTGCCACTATTGTCAAATCACATACCTAGATATTGCTCAAATTCCTCAATCAGGCGGCTAGTAAGCGCAGTGCTGTAAGTGTAATTGGTCAATATATTTTCACGTAAAGTAATATGTCAGTAAAAAAGGCATTAATACAATAACCTTGATTATTTAACTGTTTTCTTTCATGCCTATCTGAATATCTTTGAACTGTTTATCCTCGACAATTACAAGGCAAATAATGATCATTGAGAATAACCTGTCTAGACTATAAGGGTTGTGGGAAATCTCCCGCAATGAACAGAATATAGGAGTATCTGTTTAAATCAATACATTGGAGTTACATCATGACTATTATATTTGTACGTAAAATCGAACTGCAAGCCGGTAAAGACTATGAAGGCTTAGAAATGGCAAAAAACTTAGCCTCACACATTAAAGAAACCCAGGGACTTGATGTACAACTTGTTCGCCAATTAGGTGGTAAGCCACGAATGATTGCATGGACTTCTAGACACGAAAATTTGGCGGACTTTGAGACCACAATGGAAAAAATGGAAGCAGATAAAGTCTATCAGGCTATGTCTCATGAAGCTGCGGGTATTTTCAAGGACGGTACAATTGAAGATCAACTACTGAAAATAATAGATCAATGAGTATCAGTAAGTAAAATGTCACCAAGAGTAAGCATTCACAACAGATGACCTCTTTATGAAAATGCCATAAAAGTGGTCGTAAAATTTTTTATAACGGCTGTTGTAAAATCAATACGACTGCTTTTAAGTAACCTAAAGAAACACAATTCGTTGACTTTGATTAAATTGTCTTTTAAAACTGAACAAAGGTAATGGGTTATTCAACCTTTGTTTATCTCAATGGAGTAGCCAAAGGCAACTGCACTTTGTCTATGTTTAACCGTTTGTTAATTAACGTTACTCCTTCTAACTTTCTTAAGTCTCTTTGATAAAACAACAATAAAAGCTACAACAATGGCAATACTGATATAACTGCTAGCGCCAAAACCAACAATAAGTGGCCTGAGAAAGAAAAAATGAAATAGCGTTCCAAATATGAAAATATAGGTTAAAGACTTAACGTTGGTGATTATGGCAAAAGGTTCACCACAATGAGGACATTCTTTATTCTTTCCCCATTTATTTAAAGTCTTTGAAAAGATTCCTATTTTACATTCACAGCTTGGACAGGCATAAAACTGTTCATTGTAATCAAAGTTTTCATCTAGCTCTTCATCATTGCTAGGACTTATCAACTCTCTACCATCCAATTCTTGCCGAAGTTTAGCTGCTCTTTCGGGAAAGGCTTCTTCATCCATTGCATCTAAAGTATCTATTAGTTCGTCTAGTGAATATTCTAAATAATTTGGTATCAATTTCTATAGCCTCTGCTGCACCTAACGCCTCATTAAGAGACTTTAAATTATTAGTGTCCTAGCCCACTCTTAAAAAGTCATGACTAAGACTTGTTATTTTTTAATTTAACCGCTGTGCCAAAGACCATAATTTCAGATGAACCATCCATTATTGCGCTAGTTGTAAAACGAATACCTACGACGGCATCAGCTCCCAACTCTTGTGCATTTAAAACTAACCTTTCAATGGCAATATCCCTAGCATCGGTTAACATTTCTGTATAACCACGGATTTCTCCACCCACAATGTTTTTTAATCCTGCCATAATATCTCGGCCAATATGTTTAGCTTGAACCACATTGCCAGTTACTACACCAACTATCTCAGTAATTTCGCTACCTGGAATAGTCTCGGTGGTTGAATAAATCATAAACCTTCCTTAAAACATAACACCTCGTTAAGAGGAAAATAATATGTTGGCTAAAATTAGCAACGCAGTCACTTTGAAGAATTTGATTAATGCACGAAAAGCGCCTTAATAGCTGAACAACTAAGACACCAATAAGGGGCTAATAATCGCTTGCTAACATTACGAGCCATTGCCCACTGTATTAGTCCTGTTAATTTGCTTGTTAGATATGCGCAGTTAATGCGGCTGAATGGTCGAACTTATTTAACCAACAAATCACAACGTTAATTTACATAACATTACCATAGTAAAAGATAAAAGCTAATAATTAAAGGCAGTTACATTACATGGGAGTTAAACACTAAAATACAGCGGTAATTAAAAAGCACTGCCCGTGATTTATTATTCTATCTACAAACTCACCAGAGTTTTACGTCATTTCCCTAGAAATTTTAATAGCAAACTAACATCCTGTTGAAGGGCACATTGTAGTTAACTAAAATGTGAGGCGTTCGGGACCAGCTAACTACAAGTTGTTCCGCTTGAAAAGTTTGATAGCACTATTTTGTGTTTGCCTATAAACGTTTAATTCACTTAGTAACTCATCCTGATAATAAAAAAGGTCGCTAGTATTAGCAGAGAGTGATAATAGCCTCATTGGAGAAAAGACTTTATTCACATTAATACAAACACCGTTAAGTAATTTGACCAAATTTACCTTGTTGATAATCTTTCACCGCTTGTCGAATTTCTTGTTCAGTATTCATCACAAAAGGACCCATATGAACAATTTTTTCGTTTATTTTATTACCAACAAGAATTAGCGCACCCGCACCATTTTCACCAGCGGTGATTGCTATTGCTTGTTGAGCATCAACGATCGCCATTTGCCCTCTGTCTAAACGAGGTGAAGCAAAAGAACCGGTATGGACATAGATGAGGACTTGCTCGGCATCCGATAAATCAAGCGCTGCCTTAGCGTTACTTTCTAGGGTTAAATCCCCTAGCGCACCATTAGCAGCCAAGTCGGTTAAAGGCGATGAAGCGGTTGTGCCGCCAAACGTCCATTCACCGGCAAGTAGCTTAAGGCTGCCGCCTGTTTCATTGGTTAACACAGGCAAACTAGTAGAGTCTTGATAGCGTGCCGCACGTAATTTGTCTTTTGCTGGCATGTTCAACCATATTTGAAAACCATGCATACTTTCGTTTTCATCTGTCATGGGCATTTCAGAGTGAACGACACCATAACCCGTGCTCATCCATTGCACATTACCCGCAGTAATCAAGGCTTTATTCCCCAGTTGGTCTTTGTGTTCAAAACCTCCTTTAATCATATAAGTAAAGGTTTCAATACCGCGATGAGGATGTGCCGGAAAACCGCCAATAAAGTCATTCTTGTCATCAGACTTTAACTCATCAATCATTAAATAAGGGTCAAAGTATTTCCCGGTAAAATCAGCAATACGAGAAATTTTAACGCCGTCGCCATCTTGCGTTGGTTGCGAATTTACTTTATGCAATACAATCATTATCTTCTCCTTAATGACTCGGCTCTATTAACTTTTTCATTGCTAAGTGCAACAGAGCTGTAAATTAAAAAATCAACAGACCTCAGTGTTATGAGCCAATAAGCTCACGATGATGAGGCACTGTCCAATCTTGGTTATGACCTAAAGGCACAATCCCGTAAGTATTTATGGCAAGATGACTGGCATAATAATGACGCTTAATATGAGCCATATTGACTGTTCCTGCAATGTTAGGCATTTGATACAACTCCAACATATAGTGGTAAAGGTTATTGTATTCTTTGATTAACTGCAGATTACACTTAAAGTGCGTATGATAAACCGCATCAAAACGTATTAAGGTTGACCATAAGCGCCAGTCAGCTTCGGTAAGTTCACTCCCCGTTAAATAGCGCTGCGTGGCAAGCTTGTCATCAAGTTGCTGTAAGGCATCAAATAAAATGGTCACGTTTTCATCGTAAGACTGCTGAGTGCTAGCAAAACCTGACTTATATACACCATTATTAATACGATGGTAAACAAAGTCGTTCACTTCATCAATTTTAGTCTGTAAGTGTGCAGGATAGAAATCTAATGCATTGCCTGTTAATTGATTAAAAGCAGAATTAAACATACGAATAATTTCTGAAGATTCATTATTGACGATAACGTTCAGTTTTTTGTCCCACAATACGGGGACGGTAATGGGCCCTGCATAATCTGGCGATTTCTCAAAGTACCTTTCAAACATAAACGCACTGGCGAATAAGTCATCACCTGTTGTGCCATAAAGTGCTGCAGAGTCTTTATCATGGTTAAAACTCCAACCGTTTTCAAACATATCGGGGTGAACCACACTAACCGTGATCAGGTCTTCCAAACCCTTGAGCTGACGAAAAAGTAAAGTACGATGTGCCCACGGACATGCCAATGATACATAAAGGTGATACCGATTAGCTTCAGCTATAAATCCTTCATCTCCGGTTACGCCCGCACTTCCATCGGCAGTGATCCAGTGTCTAAATTGTGACTCTTTACGTTGATATTCACCGTCTTTAATACTGCTTTTCCAGTTACTTTTCACTTTAGCCATTTGCATGTGCTCCTATGTGGTCCCTGAGTTAAAGATATTTTTTCGCTAATATATTATCTATTGACACCTTGCCTGCACCGCTAAACATCAAAGAGGCTGAAATAGCTAACAAAGCCAAAGC